>ERZ894180.1458-NODE-1458-length-14183-cov-16.502548_pt1 | contig 14183 bp, 10 predicted proteins | sample MGYA00380278_ERZ894180 | MGnify/ENA primary metagenome ERZ894180 (study PRJEB32331, sample SAMN06328450) | human gut metagenome | biome: human gut microbiome; feature: stool | host: Homo sapiens | collected 2013-02-24 ...
ATGCAGGGAGGATCTTATGCAGCCCAAGCATTCTGCTATTGTCGCGGGCCTGACGTTGGCGCTTTCGTTTGGCGCCGTTTCCGCGCCGGCACCCGCCGCTGCCGAGGAGCCCACGCCGGGCGTTGCCTCGGATGCCACCGATATCGATAAGGGTCTCTACACCCAGCAGTCCTTCTCGGGCGTGCTGAGGTCGGTCCAGGGCGTTTCGTTTGTCAACGTGACTCCCGAGATGAAGTACTTTACCAAGTACGAGAGCCATGGCAACTACAACCAGGGCTTTTCGTACGGTGACGGCTATAACGCACTGGGCTACTATCAGTTTGATCGCCGCTGGTCGCTCATTCCGTTTATGAAGCAGGTCTACAACTACAGCCCTGAAAAATACAGCATGCTCAAGGATGCGATTGATCGCGGCAGCGAGATTTCCAACACGAGCAATGCCATGTACGAGAACGGTCAGCTCACCGAGTTGGGCCATATCGCTCAGGATGCCTTCCAAGGTGCGTACAACACCGATCCTGTTGAGTTCTCAGCACTTCAAGATGCCTATGCGTACAACTCGTACTATGCGGTGACCGAGGCGTGGCTCAAGAGCGGCCTGGGCATTGATATTTCGGGCCGCGCCGATTGCGTCAAGGGCATGGTGTGGAGCATCACCAACATGTGCGGCACCGGTGGTTGCAGGGACTTCTTCCGCTGGGCGAATCTTTCCAACGATATGTCCGACCGCGAGTTTGTGACGGCGCTCTCCAATAGTGTGGTCAACAATGTCGCCACTAAGTTTTCGAGTCAGCCCCAGTATCATGAGGGCTGGAAGAACCGCTACCGCAACGAGCTGAAGGACTGCTTGGTTTATATCGCCGAGGACGAGGCTGCCGCCGCGACGCCCGTGCAGTCCGAGCCCACACCGGCGCCCTCGCCGACACCTGATTCGAATGACGACTCGAGTGACGATGCTAACGATGACAGGATGGATGCGCCCTCGACCGATGCTGACGGTAATGGCTCTGCTGGTGGCACTACCAACGACGGCTCTACCTCGAACGGCTCCAATTCGAACGGCTCTGCTGCGGGCGATTCGTCTTCAAGCTCTGCCGGCAATACGGACAGCGACGCTTCTGGTTCGACCGACGCTGGTTCCTCTGACTCTTCCACTGGCTCGAGCGATTCTTCCGCCGATACTGGTTCTAGCAATGACTCTAACACTGGCGCCGCTTCTGATTCCGATGCTTCCAAGGACGACTCGAATAAAGCGCCGGACGCTCCCGTTGCTTCGCCGGACAAGAAGCCTTCTTTCTCCGAGCAGCTTGGTTCTACGCTGGGTTCTTCGCTGATGGCTGGCGTCAATAACGGCTCGGCCCAGAACAAGGACAACTCTGATCAGGTTTCCACGGAAAAGACCGAGGCCGCAAAGGGCGACTCCAAGGACAAGGCTTCCGAGAAGACCGAATCCGATAAGGGTTCTAGCTCTGGGGAGAAGGACGACAAGTCCGCTCAGAAGAAGGACGAGAGCAAGACCGAGGGCGAAAAGAAACAGTCCGAAGACGACGACAAGAGCGGTGCTGACAACCAAGTCCAGGAGCAAAATGACTCCAAAACGGTGACCACCACGACCACCACAACCAAGTCATCTGGCGGCAACATGCCCAAGACGGGCGACTTGATCGTGATGGCGAGCCTTGCCAGCGCGAGCTTGGCCACACTGGGTGCTACGTCTATCGTAAGTGGTAAGCATAAGCTCGATCAGCAGAAGAAGGCTTCTGGGGAGGACAGCTCGGAGGAGTAGCCTCTCGGTTGCCAGATAACTAAAGAGTCGGGACGGGGTCCGGTGCGAATGCGTCGGGCCCCGTTTTGTTGTGCAACGATTAGTTATGCCCCCTCAAGGCCTTTGTTCCTACCGTTGCCCGATGCCTTTGCGCGGATGCAGCGTTGTGCTTGAACTGCTCGCTACAATGGGCCTCGTGCTACGTTTTAGGGAGAAGTTACAGTGTCTGAACAGGAGTATTGCAACAGTGCCGATACTTTTGGCGTACGGCTTGTCAACCATGTCGATGATGCGGTTATGCCGGTCGGTGTACATGATTTTGCCGATGCCATTGGTCGTTGCATGCTGGTTGACAAGACCATGTTTATTGCCGATGTGTTGGACTGCGACGCGTCCGTTGTGGTGTGCTGTCGACCCGAGGGTTTTGGCAAGAGCATGAACTTGTCGATGCTCAGGGCTTTTCTGGAGCGTCCCGCGGTCGGTCGTGCCGGTCGGAGCTCGTTTGCCGATGCTCAGATTTGGGATGCGGACGGCGGGCGTTATCGGGATGAGTACGCTTGCTATCCGGTGATATCGCTGGACTTTTCTGGCGCTGCGAGGTGTGGCGCCGCTATTGCCGGCGTCGTGCGCGATGCTCTTTCGGGCGAGTGCGCCCGCCTGTTGGCGCTCTTGGAGGCTCCGGATTTAGCTCGAGATAAGGTGCGTCACATCGAACGCGTCGCGCGTGGCGTGGCGAGCGCGGACGAGGTTGACTCGGTGCTCGGTGTGCTCATAGAGCTGCTGGAGATTGCCTGCGATGAGCAGGTTGTATTGCTCGTTGATGGGTACGATGCGGCGTGGTCTCGCCGTGCGAGCGCGAGGGACGCTTCCGACGCCGATCCGGCAGAACTACTTGACCGTGTGCTGTTTGACGCCATTGCTGCCGCGGGTCGTTCGCTACGCTTTGCGTGCCTGATGGGGAAGTGTCCCGGCCCTGCTGAAGCGGCGCTTTCTTTGCATGGCTGCTCGTATTGTCTGACGACGCCGCTTTCGACCTGGTGTGACCGTTGGTTCGGCTTTTCGGATGCCGAGGTCGAGGCTCTGCTGAATCATGCTGGGCGCGAGGAATACCTTGATGATGCGCGTGAATGGCTCGAGGGATATCGGTTTGGTAGGGCTTATTGCTCGAGTCCAGCGCGTGTGATCGGTTTTCTGGACCGAGGCTGCACGGTGCCTGTGCGCGCCGATCTGTATGGGTATGCGGACTGCTTGAGTAGGGTAGTTGCCGGGTGGAATCTCGACCGCCTTTCGGTCTTGTTCGATTTGCTCGAGGCCCATGGGTGCGCTGAGGTTTCGATTTGTTTGGGCACTGCAGAGCCAGATGTCTCGCCTGATGATGGCCTGTGGACGGCGCTGTATCTGTCAGGCTTCCTGACGACAGATATGACTGAGGAGCCAGAACATGGCAATCGCCTCCGTGCCTTGCGGTTGCCCAATAACGAGCTTCGCCAGGCCTTGCGTCTAGTGATTGTTGAGTGGTTTGAGTGCGCTGCCGAAGACATTCGAGACGTCGATGCGTTTCGCGACGGGCTGTGCCGTGGGAACGAGGATACGGTGAGGCGGGCGCTAAGCCGCATCCTGGGGGATGCGGGAATCGGTGAGACCGACCCAGATAAGCCGCTACCATATCATCTGCTCTTGCAGGGGCTCTGCTTTGGCTTGCCGGGCTATGCCAATCCTGCCTCGAGGCGAAAGTGTGGTGCGGGTCGCTGGGACATCCAGGTTTTCCCTACGGGTGCTGTGTTCGACGTAGCAGATACGATTGGCATGCTGGACGAGCGCCCGCTGATAACGATTAACTTGATGTATGATCCCGATGTGGATGCGCTGGGCCTGGAATTGCTGGCCGTGCAGTCGCTACTCGACATAGAGCGCGACAGCATCGACGAAATCCGTGTACCGCGCCCCGGCGTGGGTCGCATGCGCTGGGGGTTCGGTTTTGATGGGCAGCATGTGGCTACGGTGTGCCAGCGGCTTTAAGCGCCGAGGTGTTTCCGGCTTCCGTTACTCGGTGTCCTTCATGGGCGGCATGGGCTTCCAGTTGGGATCCTTGATGATCTTGCGGGCGTCCTTCATGCCTCGGCGCAGCGCCGGAATACCGGTCTTAAAGCACTTGTCAACGGCAGCCAGGCGAATGAATTCCTTGCAGAAGGTCGCGGCGTTGCCCAGACGGAACAGCACGGGGTGATAGTCGCCGTAAATCTGCATGTAGCGGGCCAGATAACCGCGGTTGCGCATGATGTAGTAGCGGTTGGTGTCGCTCGTAGAGTTGAGCTGGCGCTTGCCGGCGATATCCCAGTTAGAGACGGCGCGGGCGCGCTTGAGCACCAGGTCGGCCACAACGGCGGCGGGGAAGTGCTGGCTGGCTACGTAGCCGTAGCAGGCATCGTCGCCGTAGATAAAGAAGCGCGCGTCGGGCAGGCCAATCTTGTCGACCACGCGGCGCGAGAACATGCCGCCCTCAAAGCACAGCTGGTTCATGGCGCGGTAGCCCTCGGGACCCAGATCCCACTTGGCGATAGGGTTAGGGATGCCGAGCGAGAGGATGAGCTGGTACTGCCAAAAGAAAGCGCCGCCGTCAAAGTCCAGGCGCGAACCCTGGATGACATCGTAGCGGTCGGTCCACTTGGCAAGACGCTCGATGCCTTCGGGGATGACGAGCACGTCGTCGTCCATCACCCAGAACCACTGGGCGCCCAGGTCGTAGGCGCATTTAGTGCCGGCGGAGAAGCCGCCTGCACCGCCGCCGTTTTCAAGCTGCGGGGCGTAGATGACACGGTCGGTGCCGCCCTGCGCGTCGGGCTGCTCGGTGTCGATGCCCCACAGGTTGGCGAGGCGCTCGTTGAATGCGGTGCACATGGCCTCGGTCTCGCGCGAATTCTCGTTATCGACAATCACGATGCGCCAGGGCGTTGCCGTGAGCTCGGTCATAGAGTCGAACAAGTTGGCCAGGAGTTCCTGGCGCTTGTACGTAACGACGACGATGGCGAGCTTGTCTATGGGGGCGGGAAGGGTGGAAGTCATGAACGAGAATATCCTTTCGCGTGGGCAGCATATCGGCCCTGCGGAATAAACAGCGTGTCCCATGGGACACGTCTATTGTAAGCGTAGGCGGGCGCCCGCGGGTAATGTTCCGCTAATCACCAAGAACGTTTGCTACAAGCCTGGTTGACTTGTGTGCGTGGCGAGATTGCAAGCGCGCATTGTGGTATTACATAAGTGCCGATTCTTGTGGACGCAATCTTTCTGTTTGGATGGCCTGTGAATAAAACTCGTTTAGCCTCCCTTGCCGATAGCCTTTCCGTCAAGGTCATGTTGCTGTTTTTGGTTTTTCAGGTCGCATTTGTCCTGAGCAATACCGCAGCGAATTGCCTACCGAGGCCCGTTATCGAGTCGCATGCGCAGGGTTCGGAGTCCTCGGCCCTGTTGACTGACATGTATGTCTACGACCACCGTGTTGCAGCTGGTCCTGTTTGCTTTGATAACAATCGTTTTGTCATTGAAGTCGCACGGCAAAAGGACCAAGGTTCTCCGTTTAAGACGATGGCTGTTGCCGAGATTGATGACGTTACGAAAGCCAACGGGATTACGCATCAGCAGTATTACCGGTATTGGCATGGATGGCAGCTACTTACGAATGCCTGCCTGTTTATTGGCGGTATCGACGTTGTCGTGGTGCCTGCGGCCGCTCTGGCGATTGCCGGATCCGCTTGCGCTTACGTTGCCTTGCGGAAGCGATTTTCAAAGCTATTGACGTTGGGTTTCGTTGTAATCCTGTTGTTTTCAACCAATCTGTTTTTCAATTTTATCGGTGATCTGCTTCTGTGCATCTCGTTCTTTGTTGCGCTCATCATGATGTCTTGTATGAGTCTTCGTTTGGGGTCGGCTCCGAACGCACGGGCTTTTACAAGCCGTCTTGTCCTTTGGTCGATTGCGACGGGTGCCGTGTTTTCGTTTCTTGACTTTTTAACGATTCCTGCCGCTGTTGTCGCCCTGCATTGCTTTTTCGCCTTCATTGCGCTCCCCGAGGGCGAGCGCCCCAAGCGCTGCGTCGTCACGATGCTGCAGGCGCTCTTTGGGTTTGGGCTTTCGTTTGTGTTTACCTGGGCGATGAAATGGGTTGTCGCGGCGTTTGTGCTGGGCTGGAACGAGGTCTTTTCGAACGTTCTGGGCGAGATGGGCCTTTGGTCTGCGCATGGGACTTCGTCACTGTTGCCCCAGGCTGACTGGCCTCAGATTTTGAAGGAGTTTTATAGCATGAGCCCGCAGCTGTTCGCCATTTGCTCAACTGCTGGTTATGCGATGATCTCGAACGTTGTTTGTCTTGTTTCGTTTGCTGCCGTATTGGCGATTTGGATTGCCGTGCTCGTTTGCTCGATACGGGGCGGAGCGCAAGGTGGTCGTCGTCGCAAGATGTTGATCCAGTCACTGCTCATGGCGCTGCCTCTGGTGGTTGTTCTGGGTTATTTCGTTGTTATGCATGACCATGCAATCGTTCATATTCCGGTATTTGGCTGCAAGAACTGGGCGATTGTCTTTGCGATTTTATTTGCTTCTGGTGTAAGCGCGCTTCGTGGTCTGAGGAGTCAGAAGGTCGCTTAGCCTTTCATGTGGGCCTTGATGGTCGCGACTACGGCCCTGCGCACGATATCCACGAGGAGCAGGGAAAGCGCGAGGCAAAGGCTCATAAGGATTCCGAGCAAAATGGCGGCGGCTGGACGGGGCTCTCCCGTTTGGATGCCTGTCGCCATGGTGTAGATCGCTTTGTCGAAGATGGGTTGCCAGACGTTGCAGGTGAACGACTGTACGGCGTAGAAAGCGAGCGTTCCTGCGGCGAGAGTCACGATTGTCTTGTCTGCAGTTGGGACTTCGTGGCGTGGCTGATGGAGCGCTGCGGCGGCAACGGATGCAACGGCTAAGATGAAGGATATGACGGAAGTTGACTTGTAGGAGAGCTTCCAGAGCGCGTCGTACTGGCTGTTTGTCGATAGCAGGAGCTCGAGCGTGACGGTGGCGGCAATAAGTCCGATAAGCACGATCTTGGATTTCTGAGAGCCGGATGCGTTGCCGAGGTATTCGAGGACAAACCGCATTTCTCCAGCTGCAATAAACGCGACCAGGTAGGTAACGGCGCTCATGAGCTTGCGCCACAAAACGACACCGGCAGCTCCGTTTACCGTCGCCGCGATGTAGCAGTTGATTCCAAATGTTGCGAGCACGAGGAGTGCTACGACAAACGGGGCCCTTATGCTGCCGATTCGCTGTCGTATCAACGCAATCACTGGGACGAGCAATACGGAGGCGGCGTAGACCCAGATAAACTCGATGCCCAGCGTAAGCCAGCCAATCTCGTGTAGCGAGATTTCGGGCAGGGGATAGACGTACATCGAGATAAGCAGGCAGGCAGCGCAATAAAAGAGCGTGGGCAAGACGATCTTCTTTAACCACGCAAGCGATTTACGAGCGAGGTCCGGTGCGGATGACCCGTTTTGGAGGGCGCGAACTGCCGAAGGGATAAGGAAGTACCCCGAGATCATAAAAAAGACCTCGTTGGCCCAGCAGCCCAGCAGGTTGATAAAGCCGAGCGCGCCGGAGTAAGGGAAGACAGCGAGCGGCGCGTATTCCGGTAGGCCGGTGCAGACGGCTTGGAAGGTCCACTGAAACGTGTGGAATATGGCGATCCCAGCGACCGCCACCAGGCGCAGCGCTTCGATGGAGGTATTTCTGCTTGCTTTGCTGCCCATCAGACTATTTTCCAGCGCGTGCGTTGTATGAACCAAAGTGCGATGTGATCATTTTTAGAGTCTGCTTGGGGCCCTTGTTCCATACGTTATACAAGCCCTCGCCCACGAGGTCCTTGGCGTACGCGCAGTAGCTGATTTTAGGGTCGGCGATGCCCATATACTCGGCATAGAGCTTTTTGGCCACGGGGGTAACGCGAGGATTGGCAAATACCAGCTCTTGCGGCATGCGTTCGAACATCTTGTGGATCGCCCGCTCGATTTCGGGGTGCCCCTCAATTCCGGTGTGCTCAATCATGATGCCCATATAGGTGAAGCCGCGTGTGATTTGCGGTGTCCAAACGGCGGGGTCGGTGACGTTGAGCCGCTCAAGGATATCAACCATGTCGTTCCAGCGATTAAACGGCATCAGGGGATCACGCTTGGCCAGGGCGGCTGCCTTTTCGGGTGTTTCCTCGCGGTAGCAGTAATACGGCTTGGGCCAGTAAGCGATCGCCTTTGCCTGGCAGAGTGTTTCGACAAGGAATGGATTGTCGGCCCAGCCCGCACCGGGGATTTCCTTAAACCAGATATTGTTTTGCATCAGGAAGTCGCGACGATAGATTGCCGACCAAATGGACGGATGATGGGCCAGCAGGTGTGGAGCGTCGTGAATGGTGAACGGTTGCCGAGGCGGTTTAATGCGACCGCGATATGCGCAATGTAGTTTGACCTCTTGGGGGGTATCGGGGTTGCGAATGATCCAATACGGGGTCTCGATAATATCGAGCTTGTTCGGATCGCCAAATTCGCGCATGGCAAAGGCAAGCATGTCGGAGTACATTCCGGGCTCGATCCAGTCATCGGGCTCGAGGATGGCAATCCAGTCGCCCTTTGCCTCGCGAATGCCCAGATTGCAGGTTGCGCCGTAACCCTGGTTTGCCTTATCGATCACTCGAGCGCGTGAGTCGCGCGCAGCGAATTCTTGCATAACGGCGAGCGAGTTATCGGTGGATCCGTCGTTGATGGCGAGGATCTCCAGCTCGATTTTGTTTTCGTTTAATAGACTGCCTATAGCCTGAGAAAGATACGGCTCGGCATTGTAAGTAGGCACGATTACGGTCAGCATTCAAACACTTTCTCTAGGCGATTTGGAAGAATTATAGCCTATTACAATGCAACGATTTCAGTTGCATCCGCCATAAAGAAACTAAAACCGTTGCAAATGAGCGAAAGCAACTAAAATAGTTGCTATAATCGCCATGAGGAAAGGAAGCCTGATGAACAATAGCTATTCGGCCCTCATGGTTGATATGAGACATTCGAGATGTCTTTCGGACAGTAGGAGGCAAAGCGCGCAGGAAGATCTTGCGAACGCTATGGACTGCACAAACGAGCTGTTTAAAACTGAGCTCGAAATGCCGCTTATGTTTAGTGCGGGCGATGAATTGCAGGGCCTATTTCGTAGTACGGCTGGCGCTTTCTTGGCATATAGATTTATCAAGATACTCGTCCAGACGGTTGATCTTAGGGGTGGTATCGGAGTTGGAGAATGGAAAACTCGGATGCAGTCTGCATTGTCGACGGAGCAAGACGGGTCGGCATACCATCGTGCACGCAGAGCAATTGCTGCGTCCGAAAAAGATAAGTACAGTAATTTGAAGATCATTGATGCTTCGGGTGTTTCGCGTGAGAAAGAGCTGTGCGCGGCGGGCTGTCTGGAAATAATCGATCGCAGAAACGAGTCGCAGCGTAATTACTGCGAGGTTGTTGAGTTGCTGCGGCCGCTAATGCTGCACGAGGGCACAGACGCGACTTTGAGCAAAAGGTATACTGAGCTCTTCGAAACACGTATAGGCAAAAAGTATGGCGCTAAAAGCAATCCGATCGATTGCGCGCCAGTGGCGTTGGGCAGCTCGCTCAACCTCAACGTAGATAGCATCAGGGCTAGTCATGTAGGGCTTGCGGGGCAAATGGGCGTTGCGATGGGGAAGACGAGGCAGGGGCTTGAGAAAAGCCTTAGACTCGCGAATGTTGTAAGAGAAAGAGAGCTGGCTGCTTTCGCCGTTCATTTCCTTAATGAGCTGGAGATGGCATGAGAGTATTCGGGTGTTTCCTTCTGTTTCATATGCTGTTCGACTTTTATTTTCAGTCGAATAAGATGGCAGGCGAGAAGGAATACAGCAGAATTGCCCTTGCCATGCACTGCTTAGTTTACGCGGCCGGCGCCGCAGCAACAGTAGCTCTTCTGTTTGAGGCGAGTGCAACCGCCATTGCTGCGTCCTTTACAGTATTTGCCCTTTCACATTGGATTATCGATGGCAGCCTGAGAAGAGCGTTTGCAGGACTTGACCTTTCGCCGGTCGGTAGTTTTCTGGCCGATCAAGTGCTGCACATTATAATTCTGCTCATATTGAGCGTTCTATGTTGCTATTTGTGGGCCATGCGGCCAATTGCTTCGAATCTCTTGGGCGCTCGTGGAGCGGAGCTCTCTTGGATTTCGACACTGTGCTTTTGTGGACGCCCTTGTAGCATTGTTATTGCAAAGGTGCTCCAATCTCTTCGAAACCCGGGTGTTGAGCAGTCGGCGGATACGACAACCGCACATTCAGGCAAGTGGATTGGAATATTTGAAAGACTGATTGTCGCGGCGCTTTCCCTGCTGAACCAATATTCGGCTATTGCATTTATTTTTACTGCAAAAAGTATCGCGCGCTTTAAGCAGCTGGAAAGTGACAAGGATTTCGCTGAGGTTTATTTGCTGGGTTCATTGGCAAGCGTGTTCTTGGCAATGGCTTCTGCGATCTTATTTAGTTATTTGTTTAGCGGCACCGCTTGTTGAAGTTATTAGAAACGTTAGATAGGTGAAGGATTGAGAGGCCGTCTATGGATGTCCTATCTGTTGAATTCCATCGGGAACTTATTAATAAATTAAAGCTGTGCATACATCGCTTGACTATGCGGCCGGGCTTATTTCGCGGCGATTATTGCGATTCCTTTGATGGGTTCCTTGCTGGAGAGGCGGTATCGTTTCTTTACGTTCGTGATCCGGGTCCGTTGCAAGACATGCTGGAGACTGATTTTATCGACGTGTTTCTTTATGAAAGCGATATTCGTAATTGCTTTTACTTCATTAGAAACGCTGGAATTAGCGCAATGCGAAAAGGGAACAAAGGCCTGTTATTCGATAAGAGCCTATCGAAGAAGGAATTCCTTGACAGTATTTATGAGCAGCTGAAGCAAATGGAAGATACTGACTGCTTCTCAAAAGACGAGGCAAGTGATCTTGTTTATGCAATAGGGAACAGTTTGATTGACAGTGAGAGTCCTTCGTTTAAAAGAGTTTTGGGTGGGCACTGATTTTTGAGCCACGCTGCTTTCAGCCGTCGGTAAACACTCATTGGCCAAATGGCAAATAGTCCATCCGGCTTGGCCCCCGTCCCCCCCCCAATCTAGTAGACTCTAAACCGTTGCTAGATTAGGGGGATTTTCCATGAGACGCTCCATGAAACGAGTTTCCGGGGCCGCCGCCGTCCTCGCGGTCGCGGCCGCCCTGGCCCTGTGCGGGCCCGCGGCCTACGGCGCCCCCGCCGCCTCGGGCGACGCGCAGCCGCTCCCCGGCGAGGCGCAGCCCGCCGGCGGGGAGTCCGGCGCCCAGGACGAGGCCGCCCGGGCCGAAACCGCCCAGGCCGACGGGGGCCAGGCGGAGGCCGCGCAGTCCGATGGGGCCACTGCCGTCTCGCTGTCCTATTCCGCCCACGTCTCCAATATCGGCTGGATGGGCGCCGTCGCCGGCGGCGAGACCGCCGGCACGACCGGCAGGGGGCTCCCCCTCGAGGCGCTGCGCCTCGTCCTGTCCGACGCCTCGACCGGCGAGCCCCTCGGCACCGACGCCATATCCGTCGAGGCCCACGTCTCGAACGTCGGCTGGCAGCCCGCCGTCGGCAACGGCGGCACCGCCGGCACGACCGGCCAGTCCCGCGCCGTCGAGGCCCTGAGGGTCAGGCTGTCCGGCGAGCTGTCCGCCCGCTACACCGTCTGGTACCGCGTCCACTCCGCGGAGTTCGGCTGGCTGGGCTGGGCGTGCGACGGCGCCGACGCCGGATCGGCTGGCTACGGCCGCGCCGTCCAGGCCGTCCAGGTCGCGGTCCTGCCCAAGGGCGACCCCGCCCCGGGCGACACCTCCACGCCCTTCGTCGACAGGTCCTCCGAGCCCCCCTCGGTCTCCTACCGCGCCCACGTCGCCGGCATCGGCTGGCAGGGCGCCGTCTCGGACGGCGCCGTGGCCGGCACCACCGGGCAGGGCCGCGCCCTCGAGGCCCTCTCGGGCTCCGTGTCCTGGTACGGGCACGGCTCCTCCTCCCTCGAGGTGAGGGCCCACGTCTCGAACGTCGGCTGGCAGGGCTGGACCTCGGGCGCCGCCGGCACCACCGGGCGCTCCCTGGCGGTCGAGGCGCTCCAGTTCAGGCTCTCCGGTGAGGCCGCCTCGTCCTACGACGTGTGGTACCGCGTGCACTGCTCCGACTACGGTTGGCTCGGCTGGGCCAAGGACGGCGCGTCCGCGGGCACGGTGGGCCTGGCGAAGGCCGTCCAGGCCGTCCAGGTCGTGCTCGTCCCCAAGGGCGGCGCCGGTGAGCGCCTGTCCGGCTCGGCTCTCTCCGTCTCCGGCTCGCCGGCGGGCTCGTCGTTCTCCGGCGGGGTCCTGACTCTCGGCTCCGAGGGCGGCCCCGTGCTGGGCTCCGTCGCCGCGACCGTCGACAACCTCGAGTCCGACGGGTCGGTCAGCTACCGCGGCCTCCTGCTCGGCTCCGGCTGGCAGGGGGAGCCCAGCTCCGACGGGGCGCAGCTAGGCGCCTCGGGCGGCGGGCTGCAGCTCAAGGCCGTCCGCTTCGGGCTGTCCGGCGGCCTCGCGGAGCGCTACGACGTCTGGTACCGTTCCTGTGACTCCGCGCGCGGCTGGACCGGCTGGGCGAGCTCCGGTGAGCCCTCCGGCGTCGAGTCGGGCGCCTCGGGCCTCACCGCAGTCCAGGTCGCCCTCGTCGCGAAGGGCGGCGCCGCCCCCGGCCCGACCGAGGGGGCCTTCGTCTCCGGCACCGCTTCCGGTCCGGCGCTCGTCCTGCAGGGCCATGTCGCGGAGCGCGGCTGGCTGCAGGCGGTGGGCGGCGGCGAGGACGTCGGCACGACCGGCAGGGGCCTCGCGCTCCAGGCGGTGCGCGCCTCCCTCGAGGGGGCGGGCGAGGGGAGCTCCGTCTCCGTCGCGGCCCACGTGGCCGGCATCGGCTGGCAGGACGCCGCCTCCGCCCCCTCCTACGCCGGCACGGTGGGGCAGGGCCGCGCCGTCCAGGCCGTGAGGGTGTCCCTCTCCGGCCCCGTCTCCGATTCCTACGACGTCTGGTACCGCGTCCACGCGGCGGGCTACGGCTGGCTCGGCTGGGCCAAGGACGGCGAGGCCGCGGGCACCGAGGGCCTCGGCGTCCAGGCTGAGGCGCTCCAGGTCGTCCTCGTCGAGAAGGGCGGCGACGCCCCCTCGTCGGGCGCCCCCGCCGAGCTCTCCGTCCCCTCGCTCAGCCTCAGGGCCCACGTCTCTGGCGTCGGCTGGCAGGCCGCCGTCGGCAACGGCGGCACCGCCGGCACCACCGGCCAGTCCCGCGCCGTCGAGGCGATCACGGCCGAGGTCTCCTCGCCGGTCTCCGGCGGCCTGTCCTACAGCGCCCACGTCTCCGGCGTCGGCTGGCAGGACGAGGTATCGGGCGGCGCCGTGGCCGGCACCACCGGCCAGGGCAGGGCGGTCGAGTGCGTCAAGATGCGCCTGACCGGGGGCCTCTCCGAGTACTACGACGTGTGGTACCGCGCCTACGTGCAGGACTACGGCTGGCTCGGCTGGGCCAGCGACGGCGCCCGCGCCGGCACGACCGGCATCGGCTACCGCGTCGAGGCGCTCCAGGTCCGCATCCTCGCGAAGGGCTCGGCGGCACCGGGCCCCACGGAGGGCGCGTACAGAGACGTTGCTGATGAGAAAGTGATTGGCGTTCCGCGGATCAGACTCGTTACTTGGCTTACCCAACATCAATATGACGGCTACTACCTCGGGACTCCATATTCCACTGGATTCTCTATTCCTACCTGCACCTATCCCAATGGTGAGAGGCGTTGGGATGGATACTCTGGTATGAATTGCACCGGTTTTGTCGCCCACGCATGGTCGAAATGCGGCGGCAATCTTGCAGCGGTAGCCGCAAATAATAACCATTCTCCTTGGGCTGGAGGCCCCGGTGGCGGTAGCTATATCAATGCTTGGCGTTTTTACGGTTATGCGATTGATTCCGGCTCAAAGGTTTATGAGTTCAACAAGGTGCAGGATCTGCTGAATAGCGGGTTGGCAAGAAAGGGCGACGTCATATTCTTTAAGACTGCTCCTAACGTCGATTGCCATATCGGGTTTTTCTGGGGCGACAATCCCCGTGATAATAAGATGTGGCACTCCTCATCGCCCGCCAATCAGATTTCGTCTATCTACAACTATTCAAATCCGGCCGAGATCAATCAGCATGTTTGTCTGATTAAATAGCTGATGGTTAATTACCTTTATCGGCTTGGCCCCCGTCCCCCCCCAATCTAGTAGACTCTAAACCGTTGCTAGATTAGGGGGATTTTCCATG
>ERZ894180.1464-NODE-1464-length-14151-cov-7.346552_pt1 | contig 14151 bp, 10 predicted proteins | sample MGYA00380278_ERZ894180 | MGnify/ENA primary metagenome ERZ894180 (study PRJEB32331, sample SAMN06328450) | human gut metagenome | biome: human gut microbiome; feature: stool | host: Homo sapiens | collected 2013-02-24 ...
GACAAGTACAAGGCCTTTATCAAGCAGGCCATCCGTGCCCGCAAGGACTACCGCGGCAGCGGCACCCCGACTATGTTTACCACCGAGGATGCCCTGACCGAGATGCTGCTGCTGGAAGACGGCATGGGCCGCCCGCTGTATACGGACGAGGCCGCACTGGCCCGCAAGCTGCGCGTTGCCAAGATCGTGACCATTCCCGAAATGGAAGGCCGCAAGGGTGCCAAGGGCGGTGATCTGGCTGCTGTGATCGTGAACCTGGCCGACTATACCGTGGGTGCGGACAAGGGCGGTGCCGTGAGCATGTTCGATGACTTTGACATCGACTTCAACGCACAGAAGTACCTGATCGAGACCCGCTGCTCCGGTGCACTGACCAGCCCCTACAGCGCTATGGCCATTGAGTGGGCTGCATGAGAGACTCCTTCAGTCTCACAGTCAACCTGACGGCGGCGCTGTTCGCCAGCTCCCTCAATGAGGGAGCCTTTTTCAAAGGAAAGGATGATAGAAAATGCTGAACAAGCTCTATGAGCAGGACAAGGACCTGCACGTTGCAAACTATGTGGCCTATGGCAAGACCGCTGACCACAAGCTGTATGCCGACGAAGGTTATAAGGAGACCGTGACCAAGGCCGAGATCGAGGATGCCTTCGTGAAGGGCCGTCTGATGATCATGGAGGGCGCAAACTATCTGGTGCCTGTGGCCTTTGGTGCGACCGGTGCGATCACCGTTGTGACCGGTGAGACCGTGAAAACCCAGGCATGGGCTGCTTCTGCCGAAAAGTAAGCAGAAAATTCAAAATGGAGTGAAAGTGCTATGAGCAAGTGGTTTGGGAAGCTTGGTTTCGTGGAGACCAAGGAGACAGAGCCGAGTGTCTACTCGGAAATCGTGACAGAGCGTGACTGTTACGGCGACCTGACACGGAACATGCGCAGGTTACAGTCCGGCGACAAGGTGAACGATGATATCAGCCTTGCGAACACGTTAAGTGTCATCGCTGACCCGTATGTTCAGGAGCACTTTTGCAATCTCCGGTATGTGACGCTTTACGGCGGAAAATGGAAGGTGACGGACGCGAGCGTGGAGTACCCGCGCATCGTGCTGACGCTGGGAGGGTTATGGCATGGCAACGAAACTGAGTGAAAGACGCTCCGGGCTGGATGCGCTTTTGCGCAGCATCGTGAAACAGCGGTGTGGCAGTGAAAACGTGTACTACCAGCCGCCTGCAAACCTGCGGATGAAATACCCTTGTATCTGCTACAAGCTGGAAAAGATCCGCAGCCCGAAGGCTGACGACCGCGTATACCGCCAGACCTTCCATTATTCTGTTACCGTGATCGACACAAAACCGGACAGCGAAATGACGGCGGCCATGGGTTTGCTTGCAAAGGCTTCTCATGACCGCCATTTTATTTCGGACAACTTATACCACGACGTATTCAGCGTGTGGTACTGATACCTATTTATAAAGGAGGACAAAACCTATGGCAAGAGCAAAATGGGATGTGGACGGCACCCGCAAGTTCCATGCCGGTGTTTCCCACGGTATGGTATACCCCAAGGCAGACGAAGGCACGGCTAATGGCGCTGCATGGAATGGCCTGACCGGCGTGACCGAGAGCCCCAGCGGCGCAGAACCCACTGACCTGTGGGCCGACAACATGAAGTATGCCCGCCTGATCTCTGGCGAGGACTACGGCTTTACTATTGAGGCCTACATGTATCCGGAGGAGTTTGAGCCCTGCGACGGTCTGGCTGCCCCGGTGAAGGGCATCCGCATCGGTCAGCAGAAGCGCAAGGCCTTCGGCTTCAGCTGGCAGACCAAGGTGGGCACCGACGAGGATGCCGACAAGGGCTATATCATCCATGTGGTGTGGAACGCTACCGCACAGCCCAGTGAGAAGAGCCACGAGACCATGAACGACAGCCCGGATGCCGAGACCTTCAGCTGGGAGTGCGACACCGTGCCCGTGAACGTGACCGGCTATAAGGATGTCGCCGTGATGGAGTTTGACAGCACTGTGCTGACGGCTGCCCAGATGAAGGCTGTGGAAGACCTGCTGTATGGCACCGACAGCGAGGATGCAAAGCTTCCCACCCCGGACGAGCTGATTGCTGCAGTAAAGGCTGCTGTGTAAAAACACCCTCTCAGCGCGCAGTCCGGCGTTTTCCGGCGCTGCTTGCAGCTCTCCCGAAGGGGCGAGCTTTGTTGAGAGGAAAAAATCAAAATGAACCGATAAGGAGAGATTAAGATGCTGAAAAAGACCATTTCCTATACCGACTATGACGGCAACCAGCGCACCGAGGACTTCTACTTCAACCTGTCCATGGCCGAATTGACAGAGATGCAGATGGGCGTGGAAGGCGGTATGAGGGGCTACATCCAGCGCATTATGGCAGCCAATGACCAGACTGCGCTGATGAAACTGTTCAAGGACGTTCTGCTGCTGACCTACGGTAAGAAGAGCGACGATGGCCGTCTGTTCCTCAAGAATGATGCCATTCGTGCAGAATTCGAGGCAAGTCCGGCTTTCAGCGCAATTTACATGGAGCTGATGTCCGATGCGCAGAAGGCGGCAAATTTCATCAATGGCCTGATGCCTGCTGACCTGCGCAATCAGAACCCGGCTATGGAGATGGCCGCAACCGCAAGCGCTGCGCCTGCACTGAGCGTGGTATCGGAACAGGGCTGATAAGCTCTGATATTTTTCCGCTTTGGCGGAGAGAGGCTGCGCCGGGAAATTTCCGGGCAGTCTTTATTTTTTTACTCCTTCAGGCGCTGACGCGCCAGCCCCTCTAAGAGGGAGCCTTTTAAAGGAGCACATTTAAGAGTACAGGGAGAGTGAAAGAATGCTGGAGCTGCATATTCCCGGTGGAGAACGCTGGGATGAACGAATCAACCAGTTTGCATACGATAAACCGGTGGCGCTTCGACTGGAGTACAGCCTGCTCTCCCTGTCTAAATGGGAAAGCAAGTGGCACAAGCCGTACTTGGACGAAAATGTGAAGAAAACACGCGAAGAAACGCTTGATTTCGTCCGATGCATGACTCTGACAAAGGGCGTGGACCCGACCGTATACACAAGACTGCGGCGGGAAGACTGGCTGGCCATTCAACGATATATGAGCGACCCGATGACGGCCGCGACCTTTAAAGACCGCAAAGGCGGCAAGAAGCGCGCACGCTACCAGACGGCAGACCTGTTTTATGCCGCCATGGCAAGCTACGGCATCCCATTCGAGTGCGAAAAGTGGCACCTGAACCGGCTTTTGGCGCTGATCCGGGCCTGCGGTGAAGAGAACCTGCCGCCCGAGAAGATGGGTAGACACGAGCAGGCGGCGCACATCCGGGCGCTGAATGCACAGCGCAGGGCAAAGTTTCACTCGAGGGGGTAAGAGCTTTTGAGCAAGGTAATTGAGATCCGGCAGAAAGGCGACTTTAAGAAAAGCCTGACCTTTTTCAGCCACATCAAGAGCTGGAGTGTGCGACCGATCCTTGAGAAATACGGAAAGCTGGGTGTAGAACGGCTTGCGGATGCCACCCCGAAAGCCACCGGAAAGACGGCGGCAAGCTGGAGCTACGAAATCAAAATGGATAAGAGCGGGGCCACACTTTGCTGGAAGAACGGCAACATTGTGGACGGAGTGCCCATTGCGGTGATCTTACAATACGGACATGGCACAAGAAACGGAGCCTATGTGCAGGGAGTAGATTACATTAACCCTGCCTTGGCTCCGATTTTTTCTGCTCTGGCCGATGAATTGTGGAAGGAGGTGCGAAATCTTTGAGTAAAGAAGTAGATGAACGCGTCGTAGAGATGCGGTTCAATAACGCATTGTTTGAAAGCAAGGTTCAGCAGACAATGCGGAGTTTGGCGGCACTCAACGAAAAACTGATGTTCAAAGGAGCGGAAAAAGGCTTTGAGAAAGTCTCAGATTCATCAGAGAAGGTAAAATTCAATGCATTGTTGAATGCTCTGGACAATCTGAGCCAAAAATTCTCGGCTGTCGAGGTGATTGGCGTAACTGCGCTGATGCGGATTACAAATCAGGCAGTTGATGCTGGTGAACGGCTTGTCAAAGCATTATCGCTTGATCCTATTATCAGTGGCTTTCAGGAGTATGAAACGCAGATCAATGCAGTTCAGACGATTCTGGCCAATACATCAAGCAAAGGCACTACGTTGGACCAAGTCAATGCTGCACTGGATGAGCTGAATCACTATGCCGACCTGACGATTTACAATTTTACGGAAATGACCCGTAACATTGGTACGTTTACAGCGGCAGGCGTTGATTTGAATACTTCCGTTTCAGCTATTAAGGGTATTGCAAACCTTGCAGCTGTATCTGGCTCGACCAGCCAGCAGGCTAGTACAGCCATGTATCAGCTCTCACAGGCACTCGCATCCGGTACTGTGAAATTACAGGATTGGAACTCCGTAGTCAATGCTGGTATGGGCGGTCAGGTGTTTCAAGATGCCTTGAAAGAAACCGCTCGTGTGCATGGTATTGCCATTGATAGCATGATAAAAAAGGAAGGTTCCTTCCGTGAGACCTTATCCAAGGGATGGCTGACTTCATCTATTCTGACTGAAACTCTTCAGAAGTTCACTGGCGATCTCAATGAGGAAACCTTGAAGTCCATTGGATACACCGATGAGCAGATAAAGAAAATCATGGAGATGGGCAAGACTGCAAATGACGCTGCAACAAAAGTCAAAACGTTCAGTCAGCTGAAAGATACTTTGACCGAAGCGCTGCAGTCTGGATGGACTCAGACTTGGCAAACGATTATTGGTGACTTTGAAGAGGCGAAAGAGCTTTTCACAAGATTCAGTGACGTCTTTTCAGATCTTATAAACAAATCGTCTGAAGCCCGTAATACCGTGTTGGCCGGAGGCCTGAATACCGGTTGGCAGCAGTTGAGCACCGCACTGGGAGACAGTGCTGACTTTTATAGTCAGATGCTGGAAAAGGTCATGCTTGCAAATGGTTCAATCAGTCAAAAACAGATTGATGATGCCGGAAGTTTTGTCAAGGCTTTGCAGCAGGGAGGTGTTTCCGCTGAGCAGCTTCAAAATGGGTTGAAAGAATCGTACAAGCAGCTTTCAGTACTGGGAGCTTTGAGTGACGATGCTTTAAAAGCCAAAAAACTCGATCCTGCTCAGGTGAGGTCTCTGGCAAAGAGCTTTGAGGAAGTTAACCAGAAGGTTGCAGACGGTAGCCTGGATCTTGATATTTACTCCAAGAAAATCGGTGAGCTCTCCGGTCGGGAGCATCTGATCGAGTCCATTTGGAATGTTTTTGAGGCACTTGAAAAAGTTGTGGAGCCGGTAGCACGTGCCTGGCAGAAGATATTCTCGCCCATCACGGCCGATCAGATCTACAACATCGCAAAGTCAATTGACGAGTTTACTGCAAAGCTCAGCATCAGTGACGAGACAGCCGATAAAATCGAACGAACATTCAGTGGTATTTTTGCTGTGCTGAATGTTTGGAAAAATATGCTTTTAACCGTTAGTAAGGTTCTGGGGGAGGTATTCAATGCTGTATCTCCACTTGCTGGCGGCTTTTTAAGTATTACCGCGTCATTGGGCGATTGCTTGGTTGAGATGGCCAATGCAGTCAATAACTCTAAGACGTTTAAGACGACACTGGATGGTATTCACTGGATTATCGGAAAGGTGTCTGAAGGGATGCAGACCTTTGCAGGGGTACTGACTGATGTATCGAATAACGTCTCTGTCGTGTTCGACCCGTTAAAGACCCTTGGCGAGTGGTTTGAAAATTTTATTTCTTTCATCACACCAAAGCTGAAATGGCTTGCTGATAAAATCGGGGAGATTTTTGAAGAACTGGGAAGCGGTGCATCCGGTGCTTTTGGCAATCTGAATGGCAACGCACTTTGGGGTTTTGCGAATGCTGGAATGATTGCCGGGCTCATTGCAGGCATTAAGGGCTTTTTGGAAGCTTTTAAAGATATCGGCTCTACCGTTAAAGACACAATCGGGGGTGTGGCAGAACTTCTTAACAAGTTAGGAGAAGCTGTCACTGCATGGAAAAACAACAAGAACGCAGAAACGCTCAAGACAATTTCGACCGCTGTGGCAATTCTTGCTGGGTCACTTGTTGTGCTTTCGATGGTGAAGCCAGAACGGTTGGCTGCATCTACGGGAGCGATGATTGCACTGTTTGCTGAACTGCTTGTGGCGCTTGCAATTTATGACGAAATTGCGAAAAAAACCAAAAAAGTTGGCAAAGGCACCAGTTCAATGGTCGTTATGGCAGCAGGTGTTCTGATCCTTACGTCTGCGCTGAAGAAGATTTCTGAAATTGAAACCGAAAAGCTTCTGACTTCAGTTATCGCATTGGGCGCGGTGATGGCAGAACTGGTTGCTGCACAAGTTGCAATTTCAAAATGGGCAAAAGATGGTGCTAAGCATGCCATGAGTATGCTTGCAATGGCTGCGGCAGTTCGTGTCCTTGCAGAAGCAGTAGAACAGTTGGCAGACCTTGGCTGGGATGGCATTGAGAAGGGTCTTATTGCCGTAGCAGGACTGCTGGCGGAAGTTGCTGCGTTTTCGGGGCTGAGTAATTTTGGCGGACTGACGGCAGGAAAAGCAGTGGGAATTTTGATCCTGGCAGCAGCACTGAGTGTGTTGGAAAAATCAGTGTCAGCATTCAGCAAGATGCCGGTAGACGAACTCCAGAATGGAATTGGTGTACTGGGTGCGATTCTTGGCGAAATTGCGGTTTTCAGCATGTTGTCCAACCCGGCAGAACATGTGCTTTCAACAGCAACTGCCTTAACTATTTTGTCCGGAGGACTGCTGATTCTATCCAATGCTCTGGCAAACCTCGGCGGCATGACACTTGGTCAGATCGGCGTGGCACTGGCAGCAATGGCAGGCGGACTGATTGAAATGGGTGTCGCACTGACTCTTGTAAAAGGCTCTCTTGGCAGTGCAACCTCGTTCCTTATTATGTCGGTTGTGTTGAATGCTCTCGTTTCTCCGCTGAAATCTCTTGGCGAAATGTCACTTGAAGAGATCGGGCATGGATTACTCGCAGTTGGTGGGGCACTTGGCATTTTCGCGATTGCTGTTGGAACAATGTCGCTTGCAGGTCCAATCGTCATTGCTGTTTCTGCAGCTCTGAGTTTGCTGGCAGGAAGCTTTGCATTGCTGCTTGGAACGATGGCAGCAGTAAGCCTAATGCCTCTTCGGGTGGAAGCACTTGTCGTGGCACTTGGAACGCTTGGCTCTGCAATTGGCGTTTTTATCGCTGGAGTAATCGCAGGGCTTGGAACAGCAGCTGGAAGCATTGCTATTGCAATCGCTGAAATTATTGTAGCGGTATGCAACGCAATTGCACAGGCCGTTCCTGCAATCGGCAATGCACTTGCTCAGCTCATCGTGGCCATTTGCAATGTCATCGTACAGTGCAGTGAGCCTATTGGACAGGCTTTGTTTACGCTGGGCACTGTAGTGATCCAGACCATTATCGATCTGATCGCATGGGCATGGGATGGTGGCGGTGAGGGAGGCGGCATCAAAGGTGCACTGAGTGAACTGCTGGGAAATATTGTTGCATGGCTTTCGGAACATCTCAATCCGATAAACTTGTTTGGCGGCTTGCTTGGCACGATTTCGGGCTTCTTTGGCAAAATCGGAGAATATATGTCTCAGGGACTTGCTAATGGCCTGAATACTGGAGCTTCAGTGCAGATTGCAAACAACGGTGTTCAGACTCTGTGCAATAAGGTGAAGGATTTCTTTCGGAATGCGTTTGGAATCAATTCGCCTTCGACCTGGATGAGGGAGCTCGGCCAGTGGTTTGCACCGGGTCTTATAAATGGACTGAATGGAACAGCATCTATTGCGAAGCTGAATGCTGGAACCAAGGTATTTGGTGAAAATGTAAAATCTGGACTTTCCGGTACGTTTGATGGTTTGAACAGTTGGATGTTCAACAAAGGCAGCGATGCAGCCAGCAGTTTCTATAACGGACTGAGCGCGGCGAAGAACGTCCGAACTGGTTCCAAAGACGACTGGTTTGACGAGTGGTACGAAAAAGAGATCAGCAAGTACCGGAATGTGACTCCGAATACCGTGGCAGATGATGCTGCGGAAGATATTCTTGGAACACTTTTTGGGTCTGGAGATACGAGCCCCACCGGTTCTGGCGGTACAACCACTGGCAAGACCAAAAAATCCTCCGGCTCCGGCACGAAGAAGACCGTGGCCCAGCAGATCGAGGAAAAGTACAAGCCGAAGCTGGAAGCAAACAAGGCGGCACGTGAAGCACTGGACAGCGAGTACGAGCTGTGGCAGACCGAGAACCAATACAGCGCGGATGAGGACACGCTGCTGGCGAAGAAGATGGAGAACGCGGCGGCAGAAATTGCGAACCAGACCGACCGGGTGGCCATTGCACAGGCAAAGTACGACGAAATGCTGAAGCGCTGGGGCGCGGACAAGACCGAGACCAAGGAAGCCTACGCCAGCCTGCTGAGCGAAAAGACCAGCCTTGCGAAATTGCAGGCAGACCAGTACACCGGCCTGTTTGAAGACATCACGAAGCGGTATGACACCGACCTTGGCACACTGGAAAAAGAGTATAACCTCTGGACGGCCCAGAACAGCAACACTGCCTCAAAGCTGGACAAGATCGACCGGGAGACCGAGTACCAGAAGAACGAGCTGGAACTGAAGCAGAAGAAGGAAGCCAAGGCAAAAGAGCAGTGGGAGACCCTGCGGAAGGAATACGGCGAAAGCGACCTGCGCACAAAGGAAGCCTGGAACGACTATCTGGATGCGCAGACCGATAGCCTGCAGCTTCAAAATGACATTGCAAAGCAGTCGCTGAACAAGCTGGATGCACAGCTTTCCATCATCAAGGACGAACAGAGCCGGATGCAAAGTCGGATGGACCTGCTGACCAGCATCTACGGCGATGGAAGCCTGAAGGACCGTGAGGACGCCTACAAGCAGGCGGTGGAGCAGTACGGCGAAAACAGCGCTGAGGCAAGAAAAGCAAAGTATCAGGGTATTACTACCAGCATCCTCGGCACAGTGGAAGCACTGCAGAACATGAATGCCGAGCTGGAAAAGACCCGACTCATCCAGCAGCAGCTGGCGGACGGCAAAGACCTGAATGGCAATCCGCTGAGCAAAGACGATGTGAACGACCTGAAGGACCAGCTGCTCTCCTCCCGCAGTTCTATGGTGAGCTTTGCAGGGGCACTGGCAGATGCCATGGGCCTTGAGGACAGCGCCAAAAGCGCGGTGGTAAAGCTTGCCAATGCCATCCAGAAGAACTGGGTGCCCATCAGCAATGCGTGCAGCGAGGTGTGGACGAAGGTCTCCGGAGCCATGGGCGAGGAGATGACGAATACCCTGAGCACCGTATTCAAGGCGGCATTCAGCGAGGAAGGCATGGAGATCGGGACGGAATTCGTCTCGGCCATTGCATCCGCCATGCAGGGAGACTACGCTGGTGCCATCATTTCGGCGGCAACGGGACTGATCGATCTGCTGTTTACGGAAACCGGAAAGCAGCTGACCGGCGGAGCAGGAGACATGCTGCTGAAGCTGCTTTCCGGAATTCAAAATGGAGACCTTGCTGGAAAGCTTGCCAACATCGGGACAGCCGCGGCAAATGTCGGCAATTCCCTGAGTGGACTGCTGCCCATGCTGGGACAGCTGGGAACGACAGGAGCCGGTGCAGGAATGGCAGTTGGCGGCATTGGCGAAGCACTGGGCGGGCTGGGTGCTTCCATACTGGCGGTGCTGCCGGAACTGCTGATTGTGGTGGGCATTATTGCAGCCATCGCGGCACTGATCGGCGGTATTGCGTGGTTTATCAGCAGCCGGAAGAAGGAAAAGGCCACCGGCGCAAAGGACGTTGGCTCGGAGATCGATAAGGGCATCAGCGATGGCGTGAAGGAAGATGCGCCCATTGTGGACGATGCCGTGAGCGACATGACCGAGAACGCCATGGATATTGCGAAGGGTTCGCTTGGGACCATCAGCAAGGTGATGGGCGACGACTACGAGTACACGCCCCAGATCGTGCCCGTGGTGGACCTGACCAACGTGCTGGAAGGTGCGGACGAGATCGACAATGCCTTTGCGGCGACAAAATCGCTGAGCCTTGACGGAGACGTGAGCCGGAACCTTGCAGACAAGATCGATGCCGAAGTGCAGCTTCAAAATGGACTGAAGAGCGCCGGAAATGAGGACACTCTACGTGCCATCAATGCACTGGCCGGGCACATGGACGGCGTGGCCGAGAGCATCAAGGGCATGAGCGTGACCATCAACGGCAGAAAGGCCATTGGCTACATCGACGACCGGATGGGACGGCTGACCGCAGCGAAAGTGAAGTGAGAAAATGGCGATCATCAAAGAACTGAGCCCCGGTGATACCCTGAAAGTGTACGAGGACGGCGTTGCAGCAGAGTTTGTGGTGGCCCAGCACAACTACGAAAAAGACCTGAACGGCAAGGGTAAGACCATGCTGATGCGCACCACCCTGCTGAAAGACGCAGTGCAGTGGGGCAACAACGAGAAAGATGTTTCGTGGAAGAACGAGCCGACCCTGCGCAACTGGCTGGAAAACACCTACGCAGCACGGCTGAGTAAGGACACACTGAAGACCATCGTGCCGGTGACGATCCGGTATGATTATGGTTCAAGTGAGAGCGGTACGCTGGAAGAACAGCGGTTCTTTGTGCCGAGGGTGGTAGACTTCAGCGGAGATACGGCGCTGTTTACGGGAATCCGAAGATTTTTTGAGGATAGTCTGAGCGGCGGAAGGGCGGATATTACCGAAGGAAGCAACATCTATGACTTGTGGACGTACGTGTTCAGCACTCGAAGCACTAAAAACTACGAGGATGGCGATAACACCCGCGGAGAGGCACTGAGCCTTTACGTGAAGCACGGCAGAGGTGCCGACCCCGGGTCACCTGGGTACATTAACACCTACTGGGATACGACAACGGAACAGTGGGGCGTTTCCAGCTCGAATATTCTCGTATGTTTCTGCGTGGATGAGAATGCCACAGTGGACGATGATGGATGCCTGACAGCCAACAGCGGGCCGAAGATCCAGAGCAACTACTTTGGCATGAACGGCGTATTTGGGCGGTGGGGAAAGTTCGGGCTGCCATACCGCGTTTATGACGCAGATGGCGACACCATTACCGTGACCGAAAAGCTGAACGGCGAAGTGCACAGGACGTTTAGGGCAATTCAAAATGGAGTATACCGGTTTGAAATATCACAGAAAGAGCTGGAAAGCTTTGACTGGAACGCCGACTATACCCTGACGGTAGAAGCCAGCGACGGCCGGACCACTAACCGGAAAAGCTGCAAGGTGAACCGCATCCGTTCATCCGGGTACGTGGTGTATATCGGGCAGATCAAAGGCACGGCGGATGGACGGAGCTACTACTGGACAGAGCGAAACATTCTGGACGATCCGTTCAACGAGAATGCGCCGGTGATCCTTGACCCGGAAGTGACACTGGAAGCCAACGAGATCAGCTCGTTTACCTTTACGGTGCCCGTCTCGAACCCATTCTACGACAAGCTGGAGCTGAAAAAGCCGGTAGTCAGCATAGAAGAGGACGGCCGCGAGATCTTTATGGGCTATATCACCGAAATGGAAAAGAACTTTGAGCTGGACATGGAAGTGACCTGCGAGAGCGAGTTTGGATACTTGCAGGACAGAGACTGTCGGGTGGAGAACAAGTTCTACACGGCGTCCGAACTGCTGGCACTGGCGCTGACCGTGGAGGATGACCCGGAAGAACACGTCGGCTTCAAGGGCGAAGGCAAGGTGTTCCTGCCCGGAAATGTGACCATAGAAAAGCCGGAAAGTGACACGGACAAGGAGACCAAAGCCATCAGCGACTGCTGGAGCGTACTGACGAACAGCCTGACCGGAAAGTACGGCGGATATCTGCGCCTGCGCAAAGAAATCAAAATGGTGGACGGCGTGCGCGTTTACACAAGATATCTGGACTATCTGGCAAAACTGAACGACAAGACTGATCAGGTGATCGAGCTTGGAAAGAACCTGCTGGACATTTCGTACTACATCAAGGCCGGGGACATCGTGAATTCGGTGAAGGCATATGGTTGGTACAAGAGCGGATGGTTCTTCTGGGAGACCACGAACCCCATCTCGCGGGAAGCGTACAACGGAGAATCCATCAAGAAGTACGGCCTGTGCCAGCGCGTCCTTGTTGTGGAAGGAACCGATTCCACGGAAGACAGCCTTTTGAAGAAGGCCACGGACGAGCTGAAAAAGTACAGCGGTTTCACCGGAAGTGTGCAGATCAACGCTGCAGACCTGTGTGATATTGGCGTGGACACCGACCGGCTGGACTTTATGAAGGAGACGTACGTGCTCGCGGAACCGCACAGCATCGATGACTGGCTGCCCTGCACGAAGGAAGTGATCCCGCTGCATGAGCTGGACCAGAAAGACTTTACCTTTGGTGCGACCACGGCAAAGCTCTCGTCTTTGCAGGCGGGCAACTTTGCGACGGCAGGCAAGGCGTGGAACGCGATCCAGTCCACCATTGGATACATCAACAAGTGAGGAGGATCAATGTACCATTCTCTTATTATAAATGTAGGCGACAACTACATTGACACCTGGGACGACTGGAAGCTGATCCCTTCCTCGCGGCCGGTGATCGCACCGCCCATTGAGCGGACAAAGTTCGTGACTGTGCCTGGCAGAGACGGCGCACTGGACTACAGCCGTACCCCTGCAAACCGTCCTACCTACGATGACCGTATCGGAAAAATTGAGTTCTACCTCGAAAACGACTATGCTGGCTGGGACTGGGAGACCGCGTACACGACCATCTGCGAGACATTGAAGGGACAGCGGGTGCGGTTTGCGCTGGAGGACAATCCCAGCCATTATTATTCGGGTCTCTTGTGGGTGGACCAGTTCAAAAGCGACAAGGGGCACTCGAAGATCACGCTGGAGTACAACTTGCACCCGACCATGTACACCCTGAAGGTTGAAGCCGTGGCGCTGAACGTATATGACCTGAAGCTGAACAGAGGCATGGAGTACCAGCTGCTGGTGGGCGTTGGGCCGACGAATACGTTCTACCGCAAAATAAACGTTACCACGAAACCGCGGGACGTGGTGAAAATTACTCAAAATGGAACCATTCTAGCCCTGCGGAAAGGCACAGCGGTGGTGACGGCAGAGTGCGGCGGCGTGAAAGCCGAGTGCGCCGTGACGGTAGGCGCTTACGAGAGCTTTACCATTGAGCGGGCACTGGACGGCGTGAGCGAGACGAACCCGGTGGGGAGCATCGTTGCCGGCATGAGCTACCAAAATGTGTTCAACGTAGGCCACAGCGAGAAGGAAATGCTGGAACTGACTGTAGAGATGGGCGGCACGAATGTGACCAGAAGTTGTGTTGTCATGGCAGAGGACAGCGCGAGCGCACAAATCAAAATGGCATCGGTGACGGGAAATATCAGGATCACAGCGCATGCTGCAGCAAAGCCGGTGGCGGCGATGCTGTGTGCAGATACCCTGCCTGTGGAGGTAAAGCCACTGAAACGGGTAGAAGGAGCATTCCGGCTTGGAAGATGAAAGGAAGGATGATATTTGAGTTTGGAAGCGTACTCCATTTTGAAAAATGGAAACGAAAAGCTCTCGGAGCATTTCAAGGTGCGCGAGTTCTACTGCCGTGACGGCAGCGACCCGGTGTTCATTGACACGGCGCTTGTGGAGGTGCTGGAGAAGATCCGGACGCACTTTGGCAAGCCTGTGACAATCACGAGTGGGTTCCGCACGGCAAGCTGGAACGCAAAGCAGAAGAATGCCGCAAAGTTCAGCCAGCATCTGTACGGCAAGGCGGCAGACATTCAGGTGCAGGGCATCAGCGTGGAGCGGGTGTATGCCTACGCGGACAAACTGCTGGGCAACGCCGGTGGCTGCGGCATTTACCCGCCCGGTCTTGGACGCGCCAACGGCTGGGTGCATGTGGACGTGCGCAAAGCCAAGAGCCGATGGAAGGGGTGAGCGCCGATGGAAAGCATCATTGCCGCCATCCTCAGCGGTGTTGTGACCCTGATCGGCGTGCTGATCGCAAACTCGCGTTC
>ERZ894180.1465-NODE-1465-length-14148-cov-5.020365_pt1 | contig 14148 bp, 13 predicted proteins | sample MGYA00380278_ERZ894180 | MGnify/ENA primary metagenome ERZ894180 (study PRJEB32331, sample SAMN06328450) | human gut metagenome | biome: human gut microbiome; feature: stool | host: Homo sapiens | collected 2013-02-24 ...
TTTCAATACATCTTTCATCTGATCCTCGGTAGCTCCCTTATCCCACGCGAACTTCGCCTCTACATGCGCTTTCGCCAACTCGGTCTCCAAACGGTTACGCATCTCGTTCGCCTTATTCTGACGCTCGTACACATTATTGCGTAAAGTCTCCTCGCTCTCACGGTGGCAAACCTGACACGTACGGTCGATCATAGCCAACGGGCTTTGGATATGGTGGTCACTATATTTCACGCCCCCCTCGCTCTTATACGGCATATGGCAATCGGCGCAAGATACACCCCGCTGCGCATGGATACCCATTTGGGAGATCTCATAATCCGGATGCTGTGCCTTTAAAATCGGAGCACGGCTTAGCTTATGCGTATAATCGGCGAAACCGGCCTCATCGTAATAAGCCTCCATATCCTCAACCGTAGAACCTTTATCCCAAGGGAAAGTCAAGTATTTACCATCGCCCTTGAAATAATATTCCACGTGGCATTGCGCGCAAACCAAGGAACGCATCTCTTGTTGAGTCGCTTTCGTGATGTCCTTGCCTTGACGCTGGAAAGCCTCGATCAAAGCCGGGCGACTGATATGCAGGTTCATATTCTCCGGCTCATGGCAATCGGCGCAACCGATCGGATTCACGATCTCTTTACCCAGAGAAGCCCATTTGCCCTTATAGAAATTATCCACGCCCATCGCTTGCATCATACGGGGAACATCCGGGCTTTTGCAAGTCCAGCAAGTAGCCGGTTGCGGCCCCTCGTTCTCTGTCATCGGAGCGCCTACACGCAACGTGTTACGCATATCCTCGATCGCATGCATATGCCCTCTCGGGGTAGAATAATCCTTAGAGAAAGCGTAACCAGCCCAAAGGATCACCATTTCCGGACGAGCCTCCAGCACATCGACCGCCTGATTCCCGTTGTATAAACTCTTGAAACTCGTATCCGCCGTAGCCTCCCAAGTCTGGTACTCACGTGGATAATTCGGTTCGAACTTATCATTGCGAGCCTCGATTCCTGTGATCTCCGTCTTCCTATTATTCATTACGCTAGTGACCTCCGCATGTCTCTCGTTCACGGAAGCAGCGATCATACCCAAAACAAAAACAACGACCATGGTTCCTCCAAACAGCAACCAACCTTGCCATGATTTTAATTTCTTTTCCATAACTATACTGATTTATTATTATTTACTTAGCATATCTTTTAACCAGTCCGGCGATACGGACTTCGGATAAGGCACCAACGCATTCGGTGTAGAAGACAGGCTGTTCGTACCTCCGTGCGGCACCTCGCGATGGCAATCCCAGCAAGCTTTCCCTTCTCCCGCCATTGCCATCTCATGATCGATCCTTCCAGTATCCACGAATTCCGTATTCAACTGCGTATGGCAACGGATACAGTTATTCATGATTACCTCCGCACTCTCGTCGATCGCCTGTATCACTTGCGGTTCCCCTCGCATCATGAATACCGAGGCGTGGCGCATTCCGTCCATACCCTTGAAGAACCACTTCTTCACGGCGTTCTCGTGCGTTACGGCTGTGCGAGCTATGATTCCATGTAGCATAATAAGGGCCCATAATGTGGCAATTCACGCAAGTAGCCGGGTCGTCGGACAAATAAGTCCACGCCCGGGAAGCATATAAGGTATAAGACCCTAGCCCGCAAAGGACACCTCCGGCTATGATAGCGGCTAGTTTCCAAGTTCTTGTCGGGAACAGCGTTTGTATTATTTCTCTTATTTTCATACCGCTGATTCTTTAATATTGGTTTATGAGACACAAATATCCTAAACTTGCGTGTGGGAAATTGTAATAAATATTACATTGCACGAAATTTTATGCGTAAAATGAAAAGATTGTTATTTATCTCGGTCTCCGCACTCCTTTTATGTTCTTCGTGCGTGAGTAAAAAGAAATACCTCCTTGCCGAGAACGGCCGGTTGGAGGCGATCGGACGTGGCGACGTCTTGAAGGAGGAATTGATTAAATGTAAGGACGATAACGACGCACTCAACAACCGGATCGCCGCCTTGATAAGGGATACGACCACAATGGGGCGTGATATCCGTAATTACCAGACCATGTTGAATACCAATATGGGTGAGCAGGACAAGCTGAATGCCTTGTTACAGCAAAAGATGAGTGAGCTGGACGAGCGTGAGCGTACCATCAACGAGCTACAGGATATGATGAACGCACAGAACGCAAAGGTACAGAATTTGTTGAGTAGCGTGAAAGACGCTTTGCTGGGTTTCAACAGTGATGAGCTGACCGTAACCGAGAAGAATGGTAAAGTATATGTAGCCATGTCGGATAAGCTTCTGTTCCAATCGGGTAGCGCAAAGGTCGATAAACGAGGCAAGGAAGCGTTGGCTAAGTTGGCCGAGGTGTTGAATAAGCAAAACGATATAGACGTTATATAGAGGGCCATACGGACAGCAAGCCGATCAATACCGCCCAATTCAAGGATAATTGGGATCTAAGCGTGATCCGTGCGACCTCCGTAGTGCGTATCCTTACCAAAGATTACGGGGTGAATCCGCTACAGATACAACCTTGTGGTCGTGGGGAGTTTATGCCGGTCGCTGATAACGAGACCGCCGATGGACGTAGCAAGAACCGCCGTACGGAGATCATCATGGCTCCGAAGTTGGATAAGTTGATGCAGATGTTGCTGTGATAATGATATTGTCAAGCTCCGGGTATTATCTACTGCCGGAGCTTGGCTAAAAACATTCCGTTCACTCTTCTAAATGATAGACAACACATCGATACCTCAATTCCGATGGTTTACAAGGAATCCATACATCCATATCCTCTCCATTTACAGAACGAATGATATGGAGTAGAGCCGTATCATAAATATCCGTCCTTTCTCCGACAGAGACCGATCCACTTTGAGCGCACGACCGGACATGGAACTGAATATCCGCAAGATCATATACCTCAGACCTAAGATAAGGATAAAAACCTATTATTGAGCTCAATGTATCCTCCCAAACCCAAATACTATTTCCATCATCCTGATACGTATATTCCGTCCTTACCACATAGGACTTATAGGTGTAAGAACCCGTATAACCAAACTCATCCCCTACGTTATAAGGCAAACGTCCTTCACTAGTAGCCAGCTCATGCGCAAGAGTGAACCCTACAATATCCAAGGTATCACCACTTACGATCTCTATCGTCGGTTCAGAATGCAAATCATCCTTACCGAGATCCACCACCCGTGAGCAAGCCACATTAAGGCCCATCATAAAAGCTAAACATACAACGATTAAATGTCTCATATCATTCTATATTTTTTAATTGATCAAAGTTTACACGAAGATAACGCCATCGCAACTCCTCCGGCCGTACAGGAAGCCAGCGATCGATCTTCTCTCCATCTGAGTTCTTCTCTACATATATTAAATAGGTACACGCCAGCACTTGCTTCTTATCCTTTTGCACGCCAAACGTACTGATAACGAAGCCATACGAACTCAAATCCTCCGAGAATCCAGCTTTCTCATCCCAAAAGTGTCCTATACCTATGTCATAAATGCTATCTTCCAATAAAACCACCCTTGCCTCATACGAGAAATAGAGATAAGAGGCATTCATATCAAACTCTTGCGCAACATCCCCGGGCAATGTTCCCCATTTCGCATCATACGCCTCACAAGCCGTGAAGCCCTTCACCAATATGGAATCCATCCCTAAGTCACCCCCCAGATGAATCGTATCCGGCCTTGAATATAAAGTCATCTGATTAGCGATTTTAACCTCATCATCCCCACAACCAGCCAGAAATAGAGCTATAAATAGCCCACACAAAAACAAACCTTTATTCATATCCACTCTCTTTTATTTTATTTAAAATGAAAACGATATAGATAAGCAGATATTGCTTGAGCGTAACATTTATCCCATGAAACCCAAGCCTTCATACACAAGCCATGCTGGTTTATTATCCGGATTCCATAAGTAAAAAACAGCATTCCAAATTTACCGCTTGCATTTGATAGCGAAATACAAGATATACAAGAAAGCGATCAACGGGACGATGAAGCCCAGCGCCATATTCTCCTCGCCGATATATCCCATCAGCATCGGACTGAAAGCGCCGCCGGCAACTCCCATCACGATATAAGAAGAGGCTTTCTTGGTATAAACGCCCATACCTTCCAGCCCCAACGCGAAAATCGTAGGGAACATGATGGACATGAAGAAAAAGGATAAATAAAGAGCGTATAGTGAAAGCGTACCTACGGAAGCCACCACCAAAGCCATACAAACGGCACTCAACAAAGAATACCAAGTCAGCAAGCGGCCCGGAGCCAACCACTTCATCGTAAAACTACCGCTCAAACGCCCGATCATAAACAAGGCCATTCCACCGAATGCCAAAATACGAGACGCTCGCAAATTACTGATACCCGGGTCCATCTCCGTCACGTAATTAATAAAGAACCCGAAGATTCCCGTCTGCGCGGCGCAATAACAGAATTGGGCGACCACGGAACGTACAAACTGCCTACGTTTCCATAGGGAGGCAGCGGGTTTCTCCTCGACAATAGCGGTCACCTCCTCCTCTTCTTCCGGCTTAATCTCCGGCAACTTCGTGAAAAAGAAAAGCAACGCTACGAACAAGACGATACCACCTACCAAGATATAAGGTTTAGTCAACGCCATCGAATCTCCCTCCGATGCCCCGAATATCAACAAACCACCTACCAATGGCCCCAATATCCAACCTAATCCATTAAAAGACTGGGATAAGTTCAGCCGTTGCGCAGCGGAAGCGGACGGCCCCAATATCGTAGAATAAGGATTCGCCGCCGTCTCCAAGATACAAAGCCCGCAAGCGATCACAAACAAGGCGATCAGGAAAGGCGTAGCCGAATGCAAAAAAGCCGCCGGGATAAACCCAAAAGCTCCGATAGCGAACAATAGCAAACCCATGATAATCCCTTTCCTATATCCGTAACGTTTCATGAACGCCCCCGCCGGCAACGCCATCAAGAAATAAGCGATATACGTAGAGAATTGCACCAAACCGCTCTCTGCCTTGGTCATCGTGAAGACTCCTTGAAAATGCTTGTTCAGCACATCCAAGAGTCCGTGGGCGAATCCCCAAAGCAAGAACAAACTCGTGATCAAGATAAACGGGACCAAATAAGATTTCCCTCCCGGGGCGGCCACCAGCAACTGTTTCTTTTGTTTTTCCATCCTTCCGTCTATTTACTCGCGCCCGGCAATTTAAACATACATTCCATTAACTGCCATTTCTCCGACGAGGAACTTCCCGGAACGGCTTTCTGATACTTCGCCACGAAGTCCTCCCATTCCGCTTGCTTATCCATCGTCGCCAAACGGGCGAACGACGCATCCCAATCAAAATCATCGGGCGTCTCCACGATCATGAACAACCGGGTTCCCAAACGGTAAATCTCCATATTCAAGATCCCTACCGCACGGATTCCTTCCGGTATCTCCGGCCAGATATGTTCCGGCGAATGCCAATAGCAATACTCTTTTATCAACTGCTCGTCCTCTTTCAGATCCAAGGTCTGACAATATCTTTTCATAACATTGTTTTTAAAATGAAGTCGCGAAGGTACAAAAGTATCCTTAATCCAGATAAACATCTTCGCCCGGATGCTTATAATAGGCATACATCCGTTGGATCTGCTCCGGCAGCACACGCTCCAAGGACAACGGGGGCAACTCCTCCAATCGAAAGAAACCTTTCCCCAAGATATCGAAAGTCTCGGTAAACGATCCGCCCTTTAACTCGCAAAGGATAAAAAACTTATATACATAATAAGGTATAGCGGGATGCGGATGCTTGCTCATATCCATCACGGCCAGCAAGCGGACCGGAAGCACATCCAAGCCCGTCTCCTCTTTCACCTCTTTCGCCGCTACCTCTTTCGGGGAATACCCCACATCGCTCCATCCGCCGGGCAACGACCAACATCCGTCCATTTTCTCACGGACCAGCAAAATCTCGTCTTTCTCGTTAAAGACAACCGCACGGATATCGACTTTCGGGGTTACATACTCTTGGGCCGGGCGGTAACCACTCGCTACATCATCGGGCTTCAATCCGGTAGCCAGAGCCGTTATTTCATCACTTAGGCGGCTCAACTCTTCATAACGTTCCGTATCGTACTCGCTTAATGAATAAACCAACCCCGTCTGGGACAAGGCCCGGATACGTTGGGCCAATAAAATCAATTCCTTACTTCTAGACATAATAGCTTTACTGTTTTAGATAACATGATCCCATATGATTCATGAATAGAACGTCTAAAGATAAAAGTTATTATCCAACCCGTCATTCTATCGTGCCAAAATAACGTATATTATGCCAATATTACAGATTCCCGTTTCATTGTATCTTATTCCAGTTTCTAAAAGATATTATTCCCTGCACCCGCATCCCCCGAATCATAAGTTCCCCATGCGTGGGTTAAACCTTATTCAATCTCTTTTATCCGCATTAACACACACATTATCAGATTGGCATGCCATTTGAAGTATCTATAGCGAATTCGAGATTAAAAAGGACGAGTTCAGAAATAAGAATAGTAAATAGAATGTTTAACTAATAATTGGAGGACTGTATTATGACACCGATGAGAAGAAGTCAAAATTGGTTACCGTATGTATTCAATGATTTATTTGACAACGACTGGATGATAAAAGCAAACTCTACAGCTCCAGCCATCAACGTGATAGAATCCGATAAGGATTATCGAGTTGAGGTAGCCGCTCCCGGTATGACGAAGAATGATTTCAACATCAAGATCGATGAGAACAACAACTTGGTCGTATCTATGGAGAAAAAAGAAGAAAAGAATGAGGATAAGAAAGACGGACGCTATCTGAGACGCGAATTCTCTTATAGCAAGTTCCAACAAACCATGGTTTTGCCTGACAATGTAGAGAAAGACAAGATTGAGGCGAAGGTTGAGAACGGCGTCTTGAGTATCAGCATACCGAAAAGAACTGAGGAAGAGGCTAAAATGGCCGAGAAAGTAATCGAGATCAAATAACCTCGATACACTTTCCTTCGTAAAAACTCAACAAAACCGATAATGGCTTGTTCTATTTATAAACAACATAAAATAGAATAAGCCATTATGATTTTAAGCAGAAAATTATCAGATGCTCTCAACGAGCAAATCAACATGGAGATGTGGTCATCCAACCTATATTTATCCATGTCGGTACATTTCACTCAGATAGGGCTGGATGGTTTCGCGCATTGGACGCTAAAACAATCGCAAGAGGAACTTGAACATGCCTATAAAATGATCGATTACTCAATCAAGCGTGGCGGACAAGTGACGATCGGAGTAGTTAATTCCGTTCCTACAGCATGGGGAGAGCCGTTGGAGATTTTCCAGCATATCTACGAGCATGAGGTGCATGTATCCGGATCAATCGACAAGATTGTCGATATCGCTTCCGAAGAGAAAGACAAGGCGACACAAGATTTCCTATGGGGCTTCGTCCGAGAGCAGGTAGAGGAAGAGGCTACAGCGAAAAATATTGTCGAGAAACTTAAATTATACGGAGAACATCATGCCGTATTAATGGATCATCGATTAGGAAAAAGATAAACGAATACCTGCTTGTCATGCCTATAAATGGACCTAAAAAGCCATGTCGTCTTCTTGGGATGGCATGGCTTTTTTATAGAGGTCAAAGCCCTAAAGCCTGACGAATCGCCTCACTCCACAATTCGCCTAACCGGACCGCTCCTTTCTCATTCGGATGAAGATAGAACACTCCGGAGTTACCCTTCTCCGCTTGGAAATCTGTCAAATGGTTTTCCTTAAAGTAATCAAATCCCTTCGTATCTCCCAGAAAGACTTGTCCGGGAAAATGAGACGCATAATAATCGACTAATCGTTGTATTTGCGGATAATAATCTTGGAGCCTTCGTAAGCCTTCTTCCAAATATTTAGCCCCATTATACGTATTCGGGCTATACCATAAAGGACGATGTACCACAATACGGCAATTCGGGTATAAAGCTAATAAGCGATTGATAATTGTCTTCATGTTCTCATAATACCGCTCGGGCGTTACCGGGCAGCCGTTCGTGCCTTCTATCGCGCTATCGTTCGTCCCCAGCATAATAGAGAATACCAAATCCGCCCAAGTCTCATCCTTAAATTTATCGGCAGCACGTACGGCCCACGGGAAAAGCGTATTCGTATCCGGCAAATAATCAACGGTAGTGCATCCGCTCTGTCCTCTATTGGAATACTTGACTGAAGCCACTTCCGGGCACTTGCTTAAAAACAACGCAGCCTTTACAGGAGGCGCATCATGGACAGGCTTCGGTAACCCGGCGCCAAACGTGATACTATTCCCGATAAATACGATATTCACATAACGTTTATTGTTTGCGGCTGAAGCAGACCAACACATAACGATACTTATTAAAATACATATGATTCCCTTAATTTGTCTCATGGCTCCCATTCAATTGATTCTCCTGCGAAGGTAAGAATAATTTGATTATCTCGGGATGTTTTTCAAGCCAAGCACGGGCTGATCGCGATTCCGTACGTGTCCCGTCTTCCATATAATACATCAATTCGCTCAGTTGTTCATCGGTTAACTTAAAGTTCTTGAAAAAAGAGGCTGCATATGGATCTTTCTCAGAGAATCCTTTCGTAGCGATAACCTCGATATGCTCCGAGTCTCCAAATTCCTCTTTCGGGTCTTCCAAGAATTTTAACGGATAACGTGAGAACATCCAATGAGGGGTCCATCCGGTAACCACGATCCATTCGTTCGCATCAATCGATTTCTTCAAGAAAGCAACCATCGTAGCCCCACTGGAAGATTTCAAATCAAAATCCAAAGAATAATCTTGAACCGCCTTATCCGCCGAGTTCATCAAACCGGCACCGGCATCGATCCCTATAATCTCACCTTTAAACTGATCTTTATGGGCATTCAAATCCTCGATGGAACGAATGGTAACGTACTCCGGAACTACCAAGCCCAATTTCGCATGCTCATAAACCGTTCCGAGTGTCTCAAGCCGGTCACCGTATTGTTCCATATAATCCGCATGGGTCACCGGTAACCATGCATCCATGAACACATCCGCTTTTCCCGAAGCGACAGAAGTAAAGATCGGGGCGATATCCGCATTTTTTAATGTTACCCGATATCCTTGATCCTCTAATATCACTTTGGCTAAGTTGGTCATAGCGATGCCCTCCGCCCAATTAGCGTACGCTATCGATATTTTCTTTCGATCCTTGCTATCCACACAACTGAAAATAAATTGTAAGGTCACTAAAAGCATACAGCATCCAATAATAATCGTAAATCGTCTCATATATCTATTTCTTTCTTTTCTATGTTTCTTATTTCTTTTGTTTATTCACTTTACCTTTCGCCCAGCCCTGCGTAATACGGTCCAAGATAATAGCCAAGATAACGACCGCTATACCTCCTTCGAAACCTAAACCTATTTTCATTTGGGTAATTCCTCGCAAGACAATCTCACCCAATCCTCCTGCCGAGATCATGGCCGCTATCACTACCATAGAAAGTGAAAGCATGATCGTTTGATTCACTCCCGTCATGATCGTAGGCAAAGCCAATGGCAATTGCACCTTATAAAGCAACTGAGAGGAAGTAGCGCCAAATGAGCGGGTAGCCTCCACAATATCGGCCGGGACTTGACGGATTCCCAGATCGGTCAACCGCACAACCGGGGGCATGGCGAAAATCACCGTTGCGAAAGCGCCGGGTACCGGTCCCAAACCAAAAAACAAAACGGCTGGTATCAAGTAGACGAAAGCCGGCATCGTTTGCATCAAATCCAAGACCGGATGGATGATCTTATCCGCCCGATCACTGCGTGCGGTCCAAATTCCTAACGGAACTCCGATCATCAAGGCGATGATGGTAGAAGACAGTACCAAGGCCAAAGTCTGCATCGTTTCCACCCAGAAACCCATTCCGTAAATTAACAATAGACCCAATGCCGTGAACACGCCGACTCCTTTTCCTGCCTTGAACCAAGCCAACAATGCCAAGCCCAAAATCATCACATAAAACGGAATCCAAGTCAGCCCATCTTGAAAAGCATCGATAAATCCTCCGACCCCATCATTTATCACATCAAAAAAACGAGCGAAATGCTCAGTCAGCCAATTAATGGCAATCTCTATATATTTTCCTATATTTATCATAATTCTATCGCATTTTGAACAATTTGATCTATTTCCTCTTTATCCTTCCCCGTCATCTCGATTATAATCGATGAAGTAGAAACCAAGCCAGCCAATTGGTTGGCCTCATTAACGACCGGTAAGGCCTGCCGGATCTCCGGTAACAAAGGAAGCATATCCTCAACCGTCGTGTTTTCCAGAACCGAAGGCACCTCTTTCATCACAATCGATGAGAGATCATGATTCCCCGCTTTCCGAAGAGCCAAGACATCTTTCAAACGAACCTCGCCCAGAAATTGCCTATTTCCATCCACGACCGGCAATACATATAAGTTTTTCTCTTTCATTTTCCTCAACACGGTCTCCGGGCCATCTTTACGGATACGAGCGACAACCGGCTGGGTTATCATAATCGATGAGGCCGTAACGATACGTCCACGATCTACATTTTCCGTAAATCTAGAGACATAATGATTGGCCGGATCTGTCAAGATCTCCTCAGGGGTACCTACTTGCACGACCTCCCCGTCTTTCATAATGGCGATACGATCCCCCAACTTAATCGCCTCGTCAAGATCATGCGTAATAAAGATGATCGTTTTTTGCATCTTCTCTTGTAGTTTCAATAGCTCATCCTGCATCTGTACACGGATCAATGGATCTAAGGCAGAAAAAGCCTCATCCATCAAGAGCACCTCGGGATCATTCGAGATCGCACGGGCCAATCCGACACGTTGCTGCATACCTCCAGACAACTCGCTAACCTTCTGGTTCTCGTATCCTTTTAACCCTACTAGGGCTACACTTTCCACAGCTTTCTGGTCTCTTTCTTTTTTAGGAACCCCTTGTAACTCCAAGCCAAAAGCGATATTACTCAATACCGTGCGATGGGGCAGCAATCCAAAATGCTGGAAAACCATAGCCATTTCCTTACGCCGTATATCCAATAATTCTTTATCCGAGGAAGTCGTTATGTTTTTTCCGTTGATAAAGACTTCTCCCAAAGAGGGTTCGTTCAATCGGTTAATACAACGTAACAGCGTAGATTTTCCACTTCCGGAAAGTCCCATTATCACAAATAACTCCCCTTCCTCAATCTTTAGGTTCGCATTACGTACAGCTACCGTGCAACCCGTTTCTTTCAAAATGTTTTGTTTACTTTTTCCCGCTACTAGCATTCTTTTCGCACGCATTTTCTCCGGGCCGAAAAGAATAGATAAATTCTTTATTTCTATTTTCGTCATATAAAATCCTTGATTACAGGTATGATACAAAAAGATTAGGCCATAAGTCCAGAATTTCTTATGGCAAAACATAAACCAAAAGCATGTATAAGTTAATGCTTATTATGGAAATTGACTACAACCTAAATCATCTCTTATATAGACAACCGAATTTCAAAGAGTATTGTTCACTAGTTTTTCCAACTATTGGGTCTTTTCATAGGTAAAGTGAAAATAAATGTAGAACCAAATCCTTCTTCGGAAATCACTGAAATATTACCGCCCATTTTTAATACCAGACCTTTACAAATTGCTAATCCCAATCCAACTCCTTGCTCAAAATCGCTTAATTGCACGAATCGGGCAAAGATATTATCCAATTCATCCTTAGGAATGCCACAACCTGTATCCGAGACATAAAACTTAATCATTTTCTCCTCAGCCTCAATTGTATATCCAAACCAGATACGACCTTTTTTAGTATGCTTAACCGCATTCGTCAATAAATTCATGCAGATTTGCCATAATCGATTTCGATCTATATTAAATATGATATCGGGACATGCATCCAAGGTCATTTCCACCCCTTCCGGTCTACGTAATTGTATGGAGTTATATAGATCTTTCATAAAGGAAGGTAAATAAACATCCATATAAGTAAACGTCATCATATCAGACTCGATTCTGGAAATATCCAAAACATCATTTACTATACTTAAAAGTAAATCATTGTTCATCTTGATCAAACTAATATAATTTTGGCGCAATTCCGAATCCTCCTCCACTCCTAACAAATCAGAGAAACCGACAATAGCGTTCAACGGCGTACGGATCTCATGGGTCATATTCGCTAAGAAAGTAGACTTAAGCATATCCGCCTCCTCCGCTTTTTCCTTGGCACGGATCAAGTCTTCCTCAAACTCCAATCGTTCTTGATCATCGATCATACAACCAACAATCAAATTCGGGAAGCCATTCTCATCTTTCTCATGCGTCTTACCGATCACCTCATAGATCCGATAGGTGTTATCATCGTTCTTTAGACGAAAATCTATTTTATATTCATCCAATTTATTCGTACGGATCGTATTGAATAGATAGAAAAAGTCACCAGAATCGTCCGGGTGACGAAGTTGCGGCAAAGCCTGACAGATGAACTGATTACGTTTCAATAAACTATTGGTCGTGCCATAAAACTGGAAACAACGGTTACAATGTACTTTATCGCAAGACTTAAACCGGCTGAAATTAAAAGAATAAGTCGTAATCTTGCTATTCTGCAAAGCAAGCTCCATCATCATCCGGCTTTCGGACAACTTACTGCTTAACGCCTCATTCGCTTTCTCCTGCTCAACGAGCTCCGATACATTCCGTATATAAATAATCACATACCGGTCATGTACAGGTACCAACCGTAGTTTAAAATAAACGATCGGAGCGTTATGTCCCGGAATCGATAAATCTAAATTCATGATCTCCGACTTATTCAAGCAACTTTGCACAATCGCGGCCACACGACGCTTAGTCTCATCCGGATAAATGAAACCCGGAAGATCATCGATACGCCGATTGATCGACTCCGGCGTTATACAAGTCTCCACAGCATAAGCGATAATCCGCTCTACGATCAATTGCTTGTTTACCAAAAGGATCGTATCTGGAACCGCTTCCGCCATCTTTTGCGACATGTCCGTCAATTCCTTCAATTCCCGGTCATAACCGGCTGCCTCCTGCCCGACCGCCGGATTACCCGTTAATAATAAGGTATATCCAAGAATCTCTCTATTCTCTTTCATTGAGGGGATGATAGAATACGGTACAGGCAAAGAACCGGAAACCACGCTTCCCCCACGCAGATATTGTTTTTGAAGATCGGTCAACAAATCTGTACGAAAAAGATTATTTAATAAGAAGTCCGCTTCATTCGTAAAAGGAAATTTCTCGTTTAAGGACTTATTTATATCAATTAGCGCACCGTTTTTATCATACAGAGCACCTCCCATGGGATAATATGTAAAAAAATCTGTCAGCAAACGCTGTTTTACCTCGGAAACCTCCATATACTTTCTTTATTAACATCAATAAGTTACAAAGAAATAAAATCTTTGAAAATCAGAGAAATTTTAAAGCATAAACTTTAGGTCTATTTCACAAGAAAATCAGTCTCTTTACTAAAAAGCAACAACAAACCTTCACTTACGCTTGTTACTTAACAAACAAATTAATTATAATATGAAAGCATTAATAGGTAAAAAGGCACCGGAATTCCACGCTCCGGCAGTAGTGAATGGCAATGAGATCATCGAGGATTTCTCTTTGGAACAATATGTAGGCAAGAAGTATGTAGTCATGTTTTTCTATCCGATGGACTTTACATTCGTTTGCCCGACAGAATTACATGCCTTCCAACAAAAGTTACAGGAATTCGAAAGACGTAACGTAGCGGTGGTTGGTTGCTCCGTCGATTCTCAATTTTCTCATTTCGCATGGTTAAACCAAGATAAGAATAAAGGAGGTATCCATGGGGTGACTTATCCACTCGTATCCGATTTTTCCAAAACCATCTCTGAAAACTTTGGCGTATTGGCCGCTGATTATATTACGAACGAAAGTGGAGAACTTATCTCCAGAGGAAATCCGGTCGCTTACCGGGGTCTGTTCCTGATTGACAAAGAGGGCTTGATCCGACATTATGTAATCAACGATTTACCATTAGGCCGTAACGTAG
>ERZ894180.1494-NODE-1494-length-13897-cov-6.447334_pt1 | contig 13897 bp, 14 predicted proteins | sample MGYA00380278_ERZ894180 | MGnify/ENA primary metagenome ERZ894180 (study PRJEB32331, sample SAMN06328450) | human gut metagenome | biome: human gut microbiome; feature: stool | host: Homo sapiens | collected 2013-02-24 ...
TATTTAGACTGTTCTCTCGTTTTGGATGCGTTGGGCTATGATACACCAGAGGATGAGAAAGCGGTAAAAGAGCTAATAAGATTAGTGCGACGCAATGGCGGCGATGTGAAGGTTTTTCGTCATACCACGGAGGAGGCAGCAAGGTTAATTGAAGCGTTTGCAAACCAATTACATAATAAAAATAAATTTCGTCTTGATGGTCTTGCAAATAAGAATTTTACAAGAGAAATTTTGCTGATGATTGCTGGGGAAGTTCCGGAAACGCTTAAAGGAAATGTACAGGTGGAAACCGTAGAGACACCATCACTTGAAAACTCAAGTAACCATGTAAATTATCTTGTTGAAACAGAAATTATTCAATGGCTTAAGCAAAATCGAACTAAAAATAGTGAGGTAACGTATTCTGATGATGAGCGTTTTGGATATGATGCCAAATCTTTGAATGCCATTTGTATGTTACGAGGCGGGCATCATCCAAACTATATAGAACGAGCTAAAGCCGTACTTGTCACACAAGACGCATGGTTAAATCGTTGCTTGCGAGAGTTGTATGGCGACCGGTTTAAATCGGAATTGCTATTTTCAATTTCTGATACTGAACTGGTTAGTCTGCTCTGGCTTAGAGATTATAAAAAAATCAATAACTTACCTAGTGATGTCCTTATTTCTAACGCCCATGCAGCATGCCGAGTTAGTCAAAAGGTTATGGATAGAGCAATACAAATTGCAGTATCCATGGCCGAAGCAGGAACATTAAACCAAGATGCTGCGTTGTTAGTAACGTCACATTCAGACATTAAGGCTGTTTTGGCTGAACGTGTCCGCAACAATGTAGAGATGCTTAGCGAATACGAGGTTAAAGAAACAATTAATGCGTATATTTCTCAAAGAGCAAAAGAGCAGATTGAAAACGCTCGCGGGGAAGAGCGAATGGTCGCACAGAAAGAGATCTATGAAAAGAAAGCAGATTATGAAGCTGAGATAGACAAGCTAAATAAGCAAATCGAAATGGAGCAAAAAAAACAAGTAGAGACGAAAGTCGCACGGGCTGAAAAGTATGCAAAAAAAATATCCGGTTGGTGCTATTACGTCCTTATGGTGGTTTTATCTTTGATAGGATTGCTGCTTGTCGCCATATTCGGTATCCGGTGTTGGAAAGAATTTGTTGAGGGCAATGCATGGTGGCCTTACCTTGTTGTTGAGATCCTTGGCTTCATTGGAGTTCCGTCTATGCTACTGGCAAAGAAATCTCCTTGCCATAAGTGGATTTGTCGCCGTAGGGATAAGATATATAGTCATTTATACTCGTGTTTCTTGCAACATGAATAAGGGGATAATTCTGCGTGTGTTCGGTAATGTGAAGATGTTATTGATTTGCCCGAATGAATACATTGATGGCACGATTATTTTGGCTTTAATGAGCGACAAGGACACCACAAAAAAAGTGAGTGTCGAAACTTGCGAACGAAAGTTGCATGATTTTGGAGGGATTTGCGGGTACGGATAGCTCCAAATACCTGTATCTAAAGTGTTGAACAGACACAAGTGTCCTGTACGATTCCTATTTCGTGCAGGACTTTTTCTTTTCGTTTTTGCGTGAAATTTAGGTTAAGCCCACAAAATTCCTGACAATTTCTTTCGCTTTACTTTTCTACACGATTATGGTATCATTGTAAGATATCCGAACAAGTGTTCATAAATGTGACAGTCCGTGACGCTTGGTGATACATAGCGCCAGAAAACAGATTAACAAATAAGTTAACAGATTAAGGCGCTGTTAATCTATCCGGATTAGGAGGCAGAATCATGCAAAGGCGAGAGAAAGGTACCGGTACAGTTTACCGGCGAGACAATGGAACCTGGGTAGGGCGAATGAATTTAGGCAGGGGAGAGGACGGGAAGATAAAATACAAGTGCGTTTCAGGGAAATCGGAAGCCGAGGTAAAACGCAAGATCAGGGAACTTTGTAGGCGTGATCCTACACAGAATTCGTTTCAGATCCTTTTGGAGAACTATCTTTTGAGTTGGCTTGTCAATGTGAAGAAGATTTCCCTCAAACCTTCAAGCTACGACAGACTGGAAGCGACAGCGTTAAAGCAAGTGATTCCGAGGATTGGGTCATTCAAGATTTCAGAGATCACCCCAGAAGATATTGGGGCTATGTTGACAGAGATTAAGGACGAAGGATTGTCCTATTCGACAGTGAAGAAGGCGTTTGACTGTATTAACGCAGTTCTCACCTATGCTTTCAACAAAAGGGACATTCCATACAACCCGGCGCTTTTGGCTGCAAAACCGAACGAAAGTAACTTTGAGAAAAAAGAGATACGATACTTTACCAAAGAAGAAGCAGCGCGCATTACAGAAGAATGTGGGCGCTTGTACAATACCGGAACAAGGGTGTATCCCTATGGAGATGCATTCATTCTTGCGCTCCATACTGGTTTGCGTATGGGTGAACTGATTGCGCTTCAAAAGGGAGATGTTGATTTTGAAGCGAAAAAGTTGTATGTAAGGCGAAATGCACAGGTAGTTGGCAAGCGAAATGCAGATGGTAGCCGCGCCAGTGGCCGCAGGACAGTTTTGAGTACCACGAAAACATATTCCGGTACACGGACCATTTCTTTAAATAACATCGCTCTTGAGGCTGCCAGAAGACTGTGCGATAGCCACCCAGAGAGCCAGTGCGTCATATGCGGTGTCCGTGGAGGGCAGGTTACGCATGAACGATTTGAACGGTCTTTTTACAGGGTGCTGGAGAACTGCGGACTGGAAAGGACTGGTGTCCATTCTTTGAGACACCCGTATGTCAAGCACACGACAAAAAAATATTTCCTGCAAAAGCAGAAATCCCAAACCATCAAACATACTGCGATGGTCTGGGATTCCGGCTTTTTCAATTACTGAATAGGAGCTGATTCTCAATCGAACAGGTCAGTGACTTTATACGCAATCTCAATGCGCTTGTCCGGGAAAATATAGACCTTCTCAATCAGGAGGCTGACCAACTCCGGGGTCAGGCTCTCTGCGTCGGTGATAGCCTTGGCAATCTCCGTGCGGCTGGACTGCCGGTTCTGTTCTTCCTTTTTCTTTTTCGCTTGTGCCGCAATGGCGGCACGGGCGTTTTTTGCTTTCAGGATGGAGGCATCATAGAATGCTTTTTGGGACTTGTAGTTTCCTACATCAATTTCGCCCATGATGTACTGCTCGAACAGGGATTGCTTGCTATCTTCCAGCGCTTCAATTTGCCTTTCATATTCCGTGCGCTCAGCTACCACCGTATCCAAACTGATGGAGCCATCCATGCGGATGGAGAGAACGGCTTCCAACTGTGCTTTATGGTCCCCCAAATGAACTGTTCCAGTTCCAGGGCATCTACCTTCAAATCATGGCAGGGGCCGTTCTCAGCCGCCTGAGAGCGGCGGCAATGGAAATACGGCTGCTTGTTTGCGACATAGGAAAGTGCATGGTCACAGCAGCCGCAGAACACGATGCCTTTCAGAAGATAATCCCTCTGCTTCTTATGCGGCTGGGAAAAGCGGCGCACGGTTTCCTGTACCTTATCAAATAAGGCCTTGTCTACGATTGCCGGATGATGGTCAGGAATGATGTACCACTTCGACCTGTCCTTAAAACGACTGTTGTTTTCACCGACTTCAAGGACTGCCCGCTTCCCAATGATGTAGGTGCCGGTATAGCGTTCATCCGCTAAATACCGCACGATGGTGGAATCACACCAGATGCCATGAGTTCGGGAAATATCATGGGTTTTCTGCCCCCGTGCAATCTTGTATTCAGCGGGAGTAGGGATGCCCCGTTTGTATAGCTCCTTGGCAATGCTGGGGGCATTCTTACCTTCGGCGGCAAGCTGGAAGATCAACTGAACCACAGTAGCCGCTTCGGGATCAGGATCCATTCTTCCATCGGCACTCTTGCGGTAGCCGTAGGGGCAAATCGTACTCTGATACTCGCCACGCTGCATCTTGGCGTACTTGGCACTCTTGGTTTTGATGGACATATCCCTGCTGTAATACTCACTGATAAGATATTTGAAGGCCACATCCATGCCGCCCGTATCGCCCTTGTAGTTGTCGCTGTCGTAATCATCGCTGACGGAGATGAACCGGGTATGGAACAGCGGGAAAACCCGCTCAAGGAAATAGCCGGTTTCAATGCTGTTGCGCCCGAACCGGGAGAAGTCCTTGACAATGATGCAGTCGATCCTGTTCTCCCGAACCATCTCAATCAGCTTCTGCACCTGGGGACGCTCAAAATTGGTGCCGCTGTAGCCGTTGTCAACGAACTCCAGCACTTCGGAATTGAGTGCTTCCGGCATAGCTGCCGCATATTCATTCAGCACAAGGCGCTGGTTCTCAATACTCATGCTGCCATACTTGAAGTCCTCAATGGACAGCCGTATGTAAAGGGCGATTACATATTTTTGCATTGGTTCAGCACCTCTTCACAGGAATCAAATTCGCTTTCAAAGCGGTAGTGGACGGTGATCTGCTTGTCTTTGGAAACTTCAACACGGTCAATCAGCCGGTCAATCAGGGCGGCGGTCAGCTCCCGGTTTTCCCGGAGACTATCGGAATCCCGCTTCAAAGCCCGGTGCTGTTCCATCTGCTTGTCCAGTGCCTTCAAGCCTTTTTCCAAATGGGATACTTCATCAGAAAGCTGTTCGATTTTGGCTTCATACTTCCCTTTGTAGGTGATGTATTCGTCCTTCGTGAGAATATCCTGAATCAGATTCTCGTAAAGGCTGCGGATCAGGCCCTGCAGGCGCTGAATCTCCTGCTTGCGGCAGGTGATCTTCTCGTTCAGCTCTGCCCGTTCGGCTGTCTGCTGGGGCAGCTCCAAAAGGGAAAGTGAGTAGCTGCCCAGGGCCGCATCCAAAGCGTTCTGGAGCATATCAGCAAGGGAATCCAGAAGAACATCTTCCCGAATCAGGACACCGGGGCAGCGCTCTTTTGCGATTCTGCTGTTGGTCAGACAGTAAAAGAGGTAGACATCAGCGGACTTTTTGCGGAAGTTCCGATGCCGGTGGAGACTGCCGCCGCAGTGGGCACAGAAGATTTTTCCCTTTAGGATGTTGGGACTATAAGCCTGTACCTCCCGTTCCTTGCAATGGTGGGCGGTTTCGTCTAGTTTTTTCTGAACGGCTTCAAACAGTTCGTGGCTGATGATGGCTTCGTGGGTGCCGTGGACAACCGTCCATTCCATTTCGCTGACTTCGACCTGCTGGTGGTCTACAATTTTTGTGCGGCCCTGCACCAGATCGCCGGTGTAAACCTGCGCGTGAAGGATTCTTGCCACCGTGCGGGTGTTCCAGTTCCCATTGCCCATCAGATTTTCGTGGGTAATGATGCCCTGGGTGTTCTTGTAGTGGCTGGGAGGAAGATACCCAGCTTCATTCAGGCGGACGGTTATGGTGTTCAGTCCGAAGCCCTCAGATGCCCATTGGAACATTTTCTGCACCACGGGAGCGGCAACGGGGTCGATTATCAGCTGGTGGCAGTCATCCGGGGCTTTCAGATACCCATAGGGGGTGCGGCTCCCGATGAACTTTCCATCCTTCATTGCCTGCCGCTGCTGGGCCTTAATCTTCCTGCCAATATCCAGTGCGTAGGCTTCGTTAATCATGTTCCGCAGAGGGATAATGATCCCAGAGTGGGCATCCTCCGGGGCGGCGGTATCAAAGTTTTCGTTGACGGCGATGAAGCGGACGTTCCGCAGACGGAAATACTGCTCGATGTAGTAACCTGTGTCAATGGTGTTTCTCCCCAGCCGGGACAGGTCTTTTACAATGACGCAGTTCACAAATCCCGATTCAATATCGGAGAGCATCTTCTGGAAAGCGGGTCGGTGGAAAGTGGTTCCGCTGGTGCCGTTGTCGATGTAGGTGTCGTACACCTGGATGTCGGGATTTCGTTCCAGAAACTGGGCGATAATCATTTGCTGGGTTTCGATGGAAGCACTGTGGGTGTGGCTGTCCTCCACGGACAGGCGGACATAGAGTGCCGCGCGGCAGGTGCTGACGGTCTCCTGCACAACGGCCTTTGCGCTTTCTTTTCTGCTCTTTCGTGCCATGATTTAACCTGCCTTTCGGATTCCTTCGGGGAGCGGCAGCTTCGCTTCCTGAACTGCCAACGCTGCCAGCCGAAGGGCTTTTTCGTATTCATCCATATAATTGAAGCGGATATCCAGTTCGTTTTTGCCCCGTACCTGGATGCTCTGCACCATGTGGATCAGGGCTTTTCGGTCTAGGGTTTCCATAGATTCAAACTGGGTAAAATGGGAGATCCAGTGGTTCCGCTCACTTTTGTTCTCCAGAACATCCTTCAGCTTTCCTTTCAGGGCTGTGATTGCTGCCTTGATTTCCTCCGCCTGCCGGGTGTATTTCACCTTGTAGCTGGCGTGTTCTTCCTTGGTAATCATGCCTTCCACGAGACTTTCATACAGCCGGGATTTGCAGTTCTGAGCGTGCTCCAGCCGCCTCTCATTTTCGGAAATGTGGTCTGTGTACTCCTTTGCCAGTGCCTGATTGATGCTGGACTGGTCAATGCTGTTCAGCAGGGTTTCCAAGGAAGCCACATTTTGAATGTAGGCTTTCAGACTTTCCTGAACGCAGTCAATCAGCTTGTTTTCCTTTAGCATCACCGGATTGGTACAGCCGTGCTTCTTGCCGGTGGGACAGTAATAATAGTGGTACTCCCTGCCATTTACCCGGTTGGTCTTACGGGTCATGCGACTGCCGCAGCAGCCACAGATCAGAACACCGGAGAACAGATATACCGTGTCCTGCTTCGGGGAGGTACGGGTGTCCAGTCCCCGGATTCTCTGAACCAGGTCAAAGTCCTGTTTGGTTATCAGGGCTTCATGGGCGTCGGGAATGCGAATCCACTCTGATTCCGGTTTCTGTTCCATCTGCTTGATTTTGTAGTTGGAGGTGCCCTGCCTGCCCTGAACCAGTGTGCCGGTGTAGGTTTCATCCTGCAAAATGCGGATGATGGTGGTGGCCGACCACTTGCAGTCCTGGCTGTCGGCATAGCCGTTCTTTGCGTAGGGCAGGCCGTGGTTTTTCTTATAGGCCAGCGGAGAGAGGATGCCCAGCCGGTTCAGCTCATTTGCGATCCGCAGGGCGCTGGAACCTTCCAGCCGCATTTGGTAAATATTCTGGACAACACGGGAGGCATAGGGATCGGGGACCAGCAGATTTTTGTTGTCCTCGGACTTCATGTAGCCGTACACCGTAAAGGCTCCCACAAAATCACCGTTCCGGCGCTTTACATCCAGGGCGGTACGGGTCTTTACGGAAATGTCCCGGCAGTAGGCTTCGTTCATGATGTTTTTGACCGAAACCGTCAGGTCATCGCCGTTGTTCTCCTGCGCCGTGTCGATGTTGTCGGTGATGGCGATAAACCGCACACCGTAGGCCGGGAATACCTTGCGCGGGTAGCGGCCTGTTTCGATGTGCTCACTGCCCAGCCGGGAGAGGTCTATGACGATAACGCAATTGATCTCTCCGTTGGTGACATCCTGCATCATTTCCTTAAAGGCGGGGCGGTCAAAGATGATACCGCTGTAGCCATCGTCAACTTTGTAGGATACAACCTCAATGTCGGAGTAGCGCTCAACAAAATTCTCAATGAGCTTGCGCTGGTTGGAAACGCTGTCGCTCTCGCTGGAGCGGTCATCTGTATAAGACAGACGGATATAGGCAGTTGCTTTGTACTTTGCCATGAAATGTCACTCCTTTTCGTTCCGGGAAAGCTGATGAAAAGAGTGATTTCTGAGATGGCCTAAGTTTCGTCCTTTTCCATGTACATTGTATCACTCCTGCCAGAAAATGCGAGTTTGTCACCTACCTGAGAATACCCCGCAGGCAGTCCTCCAGCGTTGCGCCGTTTCTGGCAAAGGAAGCGTTCACAACAAAATCGCCGCAGCGGAAATGGTAGGGATTTCTAATCTGGCGAACAAAGTCCGCAATGCGTTCCTCTTTGGGAAGGCTCTTATCAACGGTGACGGTTCTGATGTCAACCAAATCGCTGGATTCCATTCTGTTCTGATTCATTCCAAAGGCTCCTTTCGTATAAGGCATCAAAGTCACATGAATGCGCTGGCAGAAAAAACTCCCAGCGCATGGTATCTGACTTTGCGGGTGCCTCTCTGGCTTCTTGGATAGCTACAAACTAACTACTCCCGGAGCGGCAACCCTTTTCAGTACCGATTCATTGTATCCGTCACATTTGCCACGCACCCCCGACGGTGGGTATGATACAAGCCGCCTTTGGCGAGGCTGTCATAACTCTGCGATATCGCTGCCGAAGCTGGCGCATATCGAAGGGCTTCCCCCTAGTCCTTGGGAGAGCGTGAGCAAGTTTCATTTCACGCGGTGTGGAGGATATGCCCAGGTTGCCTGCCCAGGCTCGACAGCACGGTGGCGCTCGATTGGCTCTGCGGGATTCCCCACAAGCCAATGTCATGGCGTCGTACTGTCCACCTCCATATCGGTGTGTGTACTTGTATCATCTTGTGTTCAGTTTTCAAGATACAGAGAAGGGCTTGTGAAGAAGTCCCTTCACTTGGTAGGCAGCGAAAACGCTGTTTTGTCCGGGTGTATTTGAAAGATTTATTATCTTTGTAGAAATGCACAAGAATCAAGTAGAAAACCACCAAATGACGAAAACGTTTTGTGCGAAATAGCCTATCCCTCTGAGGGGAACAGAGAGAAAACGCGTTGGAGCTTTTCCGAGATGGTCGATTTCTGGAGATTGAGATATCGTGCAATTTCTCGGATGGTCAGCCCGTCCACAATGTACAGGGTAAGAAGTTCTTTGTCCTCCAGGGTCAATGCGGGGACACCAATCGTCAGACAGGGGGTAGTCAGCTCATCAAGCCACCAGTAGCGAGAATGGCTGCCATAGGTATCGTATTCAGAAGAAAGCTGCTCCAGAAACTTTTCGTAAAGCGGGGATTCGCAATCGTCCATTTCCACATCCGTACTTTCGGGGATTGCAAATTCTTGTGTATGAAGGGCTTCATTTCGTTCACTTTTGAAGATTTCCCAGTCAAATTCGCGCATAGCCTTTATTGCCTCAGGTTCCATTCCTGCTTCCGCATAACTTTTTGCAAGTTTTTCCCATACTTTTTCAAATTTTCTCTTTTCTACTGCGTAATTGAATGTCATATCCATAATCTCCTTGAATTGAAATTTGAGTTAGAATCAAATTTCGGAGATTACGGATATTTAGCGATGTAGCACAGCCAACCTGTCATAGCATCCTTTCTGCTGTCCGGCAGTCAGGATGCAAAAAGAGCATGACAACAACAGCCGGAAAGCTGTTTGTCATGCCCTAACTCGAAGGTCCTCGTTCTCACCAGCAAAAAGCTAGTGGATGCAGGCTCTTTTCCGGCTTGCTTTACTGGAATAATCCAGCGTGTCCGGCGGTTGAACTATGTACAAACTTATTTTCAGTTCATAGTTTTGGAATTATTCTTTTGGTATTGTAATGATAAATCGCTGTCCGCATTTGGGACATTTAAGGATGATCCGGTTTCCTGTCTGATGGCCAGTGCCCTCACTGACTGCGATTACCATGACTTTGTCCCCCACCGGCTTGTCACACAGCCTACCTTGTTTACAGACGGGGCATCTCACATAGTCGATTTTCAGATTGTTTGTTTCATAAATCCGCTCGATCAGTAGCATACCATCGCCTCCGTTTCTATCCGAACCGGTAAGCGGTTATTTCGGCGCTGAATGAGGTAATCGTAACCCCTTCGTATTTGACAGAAGGCACATTCGTCCTTTATCACCTGATAAGGGTCCTCTCTGGTCACCCAGTATTCCTTTGACTGGTAAAATCCTGCGACACAGCGTTCGCACAGGCACAATTCCAAATTCCGGTTTTTCATAATCCATCCTCCATAGAAAAAATAAAAGCCGGGCATGAAGACAAGAGTATTTCTACTCCTGATCTCTCATGCCCGGCTATTTGGTGGTGTTTCATTACGCTGTCATTGACAGCGTACCCCGTTGCTCGGTGCTATGACAATATGAACTTTTCTGCCGATGGTTTCCAGTATGTCGGCTTTGTTCTGCGAAAGAAAAGCGGGAAGCTGCTTTTTCGCAGAGCCAGATTGACTTTCACGATACTTTTGCAGCGCGGACACTTACACTCTACCGTGCCGGTGGCCATTGATGTTTTGTAGAACATTGTGAAGCTGCATTTCTTGCATTTCACAGCAATTCGCATTGATGAATCGTCCATGCGCAAAACCTCCCATTCTATCTAGCACACAGCAGGTTCCGTTCCAGCAGTCCCAACTGCTCCATTCGGAAAGAAAGGGTGGTTCTGGATGCACCGAGGAAATCTGCCATGCGGCAAAACGCTTCAAATTTGTTGGGCGAGTATTTTTTGCTCAGTACCGTCATTTGATCCCCCAGACCGAAGATGAACATTCCCTCCTGCACGGCATCTTCCGGCAGGAGGATTGCCGCACCCAGAGTATCCGCCTGCCACTCCGTCCAATCCGTGAACTGTTTGCACGGCTTGCTGGAACGGCGGTAATCACACAGGGTTCTGCGCTGCATACCGTAGGCTTCCGGGAACAGTCGGTAGAGAATCTGGTGTGCAATCTCGTGAGCTATGGTGAAGTTCCTCCGCCCACGGAACCGAGGCAGGTTATCCAGCCGCTGTTCTACCAGGACAGTCCGGCCATCCAGATGATACAGGAAGGGGTTGCCGTCCATGTCCAGAACAGGAATCAAGGCTTCCTCCGGGGTTGTCAGTCCCAGTACACTTCCGTCCTTGGTAAGATATTGAAAATCTACCTGTAGCCCCAATACGTCCGCAAGTTCTATCGGGTCAACCGCATAACACAGGTGCTTCTGCGGCACTGCCACAGATTTGTATTGTTCACTGACACGCTTTGCGATTTGCTCAATGTCGTTTCTGGATAAGTACGCCCGGTTCATAATGGCACCTCACATTTGACGTGGCTCAATGATAGCATATCCGATACGGATTTGTCAATATAATTTTGTAGACTTATAGGATATTTTGTCGTTGACAATCGTTTCTTGCCGGTTTATAATGGAGCCATAGGAAGGACGGTGCTTTTATGGCAAACACAACCGTATACCACTCCAAAAAACAAAATCACTATGATGCCGCGTCGGAAAAGAGCATGAATTATATCGGCAAGGTGCTTTCCAAAGCTCGAAACAATAAAGGACTGAGCCTTATGAAGTTCAGCGCGGTATTGAAGGACTATGGTGTATCTGCCACTGCATCCGCCATTCAGAAGTGGGAGAACGGCAGCAACACCCCCAACCCCTATCAGCTTGTTGCCATCGCCCAGGCGCTTGATATGGACTGTGATCTGTCTCTTTTTATGAGTACCAGCCCAGCGCCTGAGCTGAACAAGGAAGGAATGCGGAAGGTCGCGGATTATGAGGCTGATCTGATTGCATCCGGACGATACAAGCCAGAAAACAAAACAAGCCGAATTATTCAGTTCGTGGAAATGCCCGTGAGCAATCTGTCCGTTTCCGCCGGTACTGGCGCATTCCTGGATGAAGGCAGCTTTGAGATGGTAAGTTTCCCTGCGTCAACAGTTCCTAACGGTGCGGACTTTGGTGTGAGGGTTTCCGGTGACAGCATGGAGCCTGTCTACCATGACGGGCAGATCGTCTGGGTGAAGCAATGCGACCGGGTGAATATCGGTGAGGTAGGCATCTTCATATACGATGGAGAGGGCTACATCAAGGTGTACGATGAGCAGGAGCCGGATGAAGAACAGCAGGAAGCATTTTCCGACAGCTATGGCAACGTGTATATGCAGCCGGTCATGATTTCCTATAATCAGAAATACGAACCGAGGGTCATATCGGCGCAGGCAGGCTTCCAAGTAGTGGGGCGTGTCCTGAAATAATAAAACAACCCGTGATACAGTTCACAGAACGCTGAACTGTATCACGGGCCTTTTTTTACTGAAAAGCAGAATATTTCAAGGGCAAGGCCAAGCTATCCTCCCCCAGCGCAAAGTATATAGTACTGTTCCGAAAAAACAGGAAACAGTTATGTCATATTCTTTCGATTCTCATTGAACAAATCAATCAGGCTGATTAAGGAAAGCAACTCCTTTTCAGATAGTGAACGCATACCGGATAAAGCTTTTTGAATGAGAATCGGTTCCTGATTCTTTTCATCGAAAAAATCACCGGGAGTAGTTCCTAAGTAATCACAGATATACAGGAATTCCTCGATAGACGGTTTCGATCTACCAGATGAAATGTTCTGCATATAGCTTCTGCTGTGCCCCAGATCCAGACTCATTTGATACTCAGAGACCCCTTTTTCAATCCGCAAATCTGTTATTCGCTGTCTGATGTATGCGTAATCCATGGAAGGCACTCCTCACATTCAGTATACACATATTGTATACTTCCGAATGTGCGAAAATACACGCCAGTAAAGTGAGATTATGTTGAATTAGCACACCAACAGTGGTATATTAGAATATAGCAAACGAATACTCAGCGAGTGCCTCTGGCCCGATAAATGAGGTGATCAATTATGTGCTCATGACAAGCAGGGCAACTAGGTTATTCTACCAATAGGAATTGTAAAAATGTATTCATGCTTTCTTCCATAATGGGTTTCTGAATTGATTACAATAAGAGAAATACCGAATATGGAGGATAAGACAATGGAAGAAAGAATCATAAATCAAAAACGAATTCAACAGTTTTCCCAGTACCTTGCGCAAGAGGAAAAAAGCGCAGCAACAGTGGAAAAGTACCTGCGGGATGTACAAGCATTTCACAGGTTTGTTGAGGGCCGGCCGGTGAACAAGGAGTTGGTGATCGCCTATAAAAAGCAATGTATGGAACAAGGGTACGCCGTCCGATCCATCAATTCCATGCTGGCTTCCATCAACAGCTTTTTGGGGTTCATGGGCTGGCTGGATTGCAAGGTGAAGAGCATCCGGCTTCAGCGGCAGGTGTACAGTACCGAGGAGAAAGAACTGACGAAAGATGAGTACCTGCGGCTCCTGGAAGCATCCAGGGGAAAAGAGCAGATGAATCTGGTTCTGCAAACCATCTGCGGCACTGGAATCCGTGTTTCGGAATTGCGGTACTTCACACTGGAAATGGTGAGAACTGGAACCGTCACCGTCAACTGCAAAAGTAAAACCCGGACCATTTTGGTTCCGGGTAAGTTGAGAAAGTTGCTTGTAGATTATGCAAAAAGAAATAAGATTGCCGGTGGCGATATTTTCCGCGGAAAGAATGGACGGCCGTTGGATCGAAGCAGCATCTGGCGGCAGATGAAGCAGCTTTGCAGGCAAGCCGGCGTATCGGAGTCCAAAGTTTTTCCCCATAATCTGCGCAAGCTGTTTGCTCGGACATTCTACGGTATCGAAAAGGACATCGCCAAGCTGGCGGATATTCTGGGCCACAGCAGCATCAATACCACGAGAATCTATATAATGACCACCGGTGCAGAGCATCGTCTCAAAATCGAACGGTTGGGACTTGTGGTATAGAAAAAAGCCACGTAACTATTCATATTTCTCATATAAATGATCGTTTATCACACTAACGTACGATGCTTCCGCCAGGGTGCCGATTACCACTGTCATTGCGAACCAGCGCGCACGCTGGTGTGGCAATCCGTTTCCCCTTTGCACAGTCCGATTTAACGGAAATGCTCAGAAATTTCGACATTTGGGGGAACGAATTGCCACGTCGCTGCGCTCCTCGTAATGACAGTGGTGGACATGCCTTGGTGCAATGAACGATCATTTACACGAAACTCTTTGCCACTGCTGATACTGAACTCCAATTAAAATCTTTAGAAAAGATTTTAATTGCCCGAAGGGCAAG
>ERZ894180.1496-NODE-1496-length-13860-cov-65.967693_pt1 | contig 13860 bp, 13 predicted proteins | sample MGYA00380278_ERZ894180 | MGnify/ENA primary metagenome ERZ894180 (study PRJEB32331, sample SAMN06328450) | human gut metagenome | biome: human gut microbiome; feature: stool | host: Homo sapiens | collected 2013-02-24 ...
TGAAGGAAACATCCTCAAAAATAGCACGGTCGCCAAAACCATGGCTTAGGTGCTCAACGTTTAAAATACTCATGTATACCTCTCTTCAAGATTTTATTTTCCCAATATGGCACTTTCTTCAAGATTTTATTTGTACAATTTGGCACTTTCTTCAAGATTTAGTCTGCATGCTCATATTGTTTTGTTAGTCTTTCAAGCTCATCATGAACCTCTTTCACCAGATTTTCCGGGCCAATTATCTTAAAATTATCCCCCATTGCCATAATCCAATGAATAAAAAGCTTGTTATCAGCTACTTTCACAAAAACGCGCGAATGAGCTTCATCCTTTTTTAAGATTGTCACATCGGTTCCAAACCTGTCAATCAGGACACCTATAGCGCTGTTTTTGCACAGTATCTCAGCCTTTATCTCTTCTCCATTGTACATACCAAACTTAGATTTGCCATAAGAAGCAATATCGAGTTTTTTAAGCTTCTCCCTGCCCTCACGGACTTTATTTTCAATCAGGATATTCTTCATCTTGTCTACACGGTAATGACGAATATCCTTTACCTGTGTATCATGGTCATATCCAATCAGATAGTAATTGCCATCATTCCACAGCAATCCCCATGGACTGACATGATATCTGGCGCCGTCATGCTTCACCTCAAGCTCTTTTTTCGTATTCCACCGGCAATATTGAAAAGAAAGGCTTGAATTATTTGCAATTGCATTGTGTATGGCATCGACATTTTTCATGATGTCGCTATTCATGGTTTTCACTCTTCCGGCAACATATACCTGACGCTGCAGAGTGGCAGCCTCCTGTCTGCTTGTAAGACTCTCCAGCTTCTTAATAAGCTCATTGGATTTCTCCTCAGTGATGAACTTGGCAGCCGCGACAGAATCCACTAAAAGCTTAAGCTCCGCCAGCTCAAATGCCCTGCCTATCACCTTATAATGGACAGTCCTGCCATACTGCATCTTTTGGGTTTTGATACCAAAATCATTCAGCTGTGCTATATCATCATACAGACTTTTTCTCGCAGCCGTGACATCGTATGCATGCAGCTTATTTAAAATCTCATCAAGCGTAATATCATGGTTAGCATCAGTATTATTCAAAAGAATTTTGGCCAGATACAAAAGCTTTAGCTTTTGATTGCTCCTAGGTTCCTTAGATTGCTTCCCGGCAGTCAGCTCATTGTTTTCCGCTTCACTCATATACACTTATCTCCCCATCAATTTGTATTGTAACTATTCAGAATCACACCACACACATTTGCAAAACTGCACGATACTCATCACTTGATTATTGCAGCAAGTTTTTCGCCACACATCACACCGAGTATACATCCTAAACAGCTCAACAACACATATCCGCACCCAAGCAGGCAGTGATTATGTTCAAACAGATTATAGGATTCCAGCGAAAATGTAGAAAACTACGTTGGTGATTAAAGTCAAAAAAGGAAACTCAGTTTTTAAAGGTATAAGGCTGATGGCATATCTAGCCATTGCACCTACGGCGCCACCCAGTGCTACAAATAAAAAATTCATGGTGGCTATCTCCTATATGTAAAATACGCGATTCTCTTTTCTCGGAATCACGTCAGGATAATCTCCATCGACATATCCAAGAGCACAATGTCCGATTCCCTCATACTCATCCTCGATACCGAGTGATTTGAGAAGCTCCTTGCCCCAGGCAGACTCAAACTCTTCCTTCGCGCGGTGAATCCAGCAGCTTCCAATACCAAGATCATGAGCCGCAAGCATGAGATTACCCATCACAAGACTACCATCATAGACATGTGTAGGCCAGTCCTTCTTTCCAAAAACGATAAGAATAACCGGCGCACCATAAAATGGATCAGTATTACTTCCCATTATGTCGGCATTTCTCTTAGCGATTTCATCCCTTATTTCCTTGTTTGTCACCTGAATAATAATGGTATTCTGTGCACCTCTGCCGTTTGCTGCAAAGGTTCCGGCCTCAATTATCCGGTCAAGGATGTCCTGCGGAATCATGTCCGGTTTGAATTTGCGAATACTTCTTCTGGTTTTCATTTCTTCTAATACTTTGCTCATGATTTGGTCCTCCCATTAATTCAAAAATTTATAATCTCTCTAGCATCATAAAAAGCCGAACCGTCAGCGCCTATTGCAGCCTTTTGATTAATTTCAGTAGATATAATTGCATAATACATATTTGTTTCCCCGTTTTAAGTATTATGCAGTAATTAAGCATAATTTGCAAGTATGCATAAATACTGCATATGTTATTATTAAGCATCTATATCGTATAATTGTCAAATCAGATTTTTTATCTCATTAAACACTTTTAAATATCCGTTTGAAATGATATTTACAACAATTCCTTTAGCTTCAACATCTCATCCTCAGACAACGTAACACCCTTACCCATTTTCTCGTGTTCCGGTGCCCAGTCTCTGATATCATATTTAGGTTCTCCACCATTCCATGAAATCCTGTTCAGTTCTTTTGTCCATCCCTTGGCACTCTCTGAAAGAGAGCCAATATGTTCAACTATTTCATATTTAAAATCTGCCATTTCTATAAATCCTTTCTGTTGGAATTGATAATATTATATTTGTTAATCATTAGTTGTTAGATCAAATTTCCACTCAGCGAGTGGAAAATCTTTTATTTTGCAATCTCATAAAATAATAAAAAATATACTGCTTCCAGATTGTCGACACAGTGTGTCGATAATCTAAGAACTGTGAAAACCTCACTTCGGATTCTTATATATTACTTTAATGAATCAGATTCGTCTAGTTTAATTTTTAATAAAACTAACCTCTGGAATAATATTTTTTGTCTTGTTTTTATATATGCAATCACGTAAATTATTCAGTCACTAAAATTGCTAATCAAAAATAATTTTCAAACCATTATCATCTTCCTGTCCATCTTTCCATATTTTTTCAAAATCAGATGCTTTTTCTTTCGGTATCAGCCATCCAAACATATCACATGTTTTGATATTGTTGACAACTTCATCCTGTTTCGTTATAACCATATCATTTCCTTTGATGTGAAATATCTCTTTTTTCTTTTTCAAATACGCTCCGAGTAATTTCATTTACTGCTTTAGCAGCTTTGTTAATCAAAATTTATCATCATTCCGCACTTATCACACTTGAAATAATGTGTTGTTTTGGGATCATGTTCCGTTCTAAATATTCCGGTTTTACACTTTGGACATATAACATCTTTACCAGCTCTTAACTTTTCAAAATCTATCTCGGGTTTTTTCATTTCGGATTCCTCCATTCATATTCCAGATATCTCTGTCTTACCGACTTAATTATATCTCTTATATCCACTCCCATCAATTCACCTTTTTGATGTTTCAAAGCATTATACACGCACTCTGCATGTGCATCACCTCCAAGATTATATTCCAGATAGGGCTCTTCATGTACAATTGTCTCTACCTTTTTTACAGTCACGTAAATTATTCCGTTACTAAAATCTCCCCCTGCCTGCTCGCTCTTGGAGGTCGGTTTTACAGTCACGTAAATTATTCAGTTACTAAAATGGTCGTTCGGGTCGAGTTTATAATCTTCTGGTTTTACAGTCACGTAAATTATTCAGTTACTAAAATTTAACTCGTGGTGATGGAAGTGAGATGAGAGTTTTACAGTCACGTAAATTATTCAGTTACTAAAATCTTGTGTATGTCAGTCAAGGTCGAGTGTTCGTTTTACAGTCACGTAAATTATTCAGTTACTAAAATAGCTATCTATTCGCTTGACCACCCCGACACGTTTTACAGTCACGTAAATTATTCAGTTACTAAAATATATATGAATCCTGCGACTCCTGGAGCCGGTTTTACAGTCACGTAAATTATTCAGTTACTAAAATAACAATTGAAACAACATGGTATAGATGAACGTTTTACAGTCACGTAAATTATTCAGTTACTAAAATTGATGTACGAGAATCGCGTCACAATCAAGGTTTTACAATCACGTAAATTATTCAGTTACTAAAATAGAATTATTGAATACTATCAAACAAGCTGCAGTTTTACAGTCACGTAAATTATTCAGTTACTAAAATGTATTACTTAGTCAGTTGGCTATTAATTCTGTTTTACAGTCACGTAAATTATTCAGTTACTAAAATCGCACAGAGTGGTTTTTTGCCACTCTTTTTGTTTTACAGTCACGTAAATTATTCAGTTACTAAAATTGGAATAATGACAGATACAGAAGCAAAAAGTTTTACAGTCACGTAAATTATTCAGTTACTAAAATAAGGACTTGCCTCTTTGGCACTTGGTGGAGGTTTTACAGTCACGTAAATTATTCAGTTACTAAAATGCCTGATATATAGGCTTATCCATCCCTTTTGTTTTACAGTCACGTAAATTATTCAGTTACTAAAATAGGTAGTGCCTTGGTGTTTGCCTGTCTGTGTTTTACAGTCACGTAAATTATTCAGTTACTAAAATATTGAACATTCTGTTAATCTGCTCACACGCGTTTTACAGTCACGTAAATTATTCAGTTACTAAAATGTCTTCCTATATCAGCTCTTGTAAGGTTAAGTTTTACAGTCACGTAAATTATTCAGTTACTAAAATAGATAGGTTGACGAGTGAGTCATTACATCCGTTTTACAGTCACGTAAATTATTCAGTTACTAAAATAAATATCAGAGATGAATAACTGCATTGAGAGTTTTACAGTCACGTAAATTATTCAGTTACTAAAATACTACTGATAAGACCTTGAGCTGTGTCTCTGTTTTACAGTCACGTAAATTATTCAGTTACTAAAATAGTACCAAGGACTTTTAGAGAAAGCTAATCGTTTTACAGTCACGTAAATTATTCAGTTACTAAAATAACGCAAGATATAGATAAACACATGTGGGTGTTTTACAGTCACGTAAATTATTCAGTTACTAAAATTACAATCAAGATGTCCGGAACATTCAGCTGGTTTTACAGTCACGTAAATTATTCAGTTACTAAAATAATTTTCCGGCGATCTTAATCGCTACTTCGGTTTTACAGTCACGTAAATTATTCAGTTACTAAAATGGAGCGTTTCGATTCTCAAGAAGCCGAAAAGGTTTTACAGTCACGTAAATTATTCAGTTACTAAAATCGGGCTTAGAATTTCGGATATTTTGAAATTGTTTTACAGTCACGTAAATTATTCAGTTACTAAAATATATTCTTCCCTGTCTTCAGTTCCTGAATAGTTTTACAGTCACGTAAATTATTCAGTTACTAAAATCAGGGATTGAGTATATTAACAACGTAACAGTTTTACAGTCACGTAAATTATTCAGTTACTAAAATCTATACTTGCATCAAGTTCAGCCAGTCTTTGTTTTACAGTCACGTAAATTATTCAGTTACTAAAATCCACACTCACCATCCTGTAAAAGATTGTGGGTTTTACAGTCACGTAAATTATTCAGTTACTAAAATAGTGAAGTAGGTATTAAATTCTACAGCATTGTTTTACAGTCACGTAAATTATTCAGTTACTAAAATAACCCACGCATTAAATGCATCTACATTCCAGTTTTACAGTCACGTAAATTATTCAGTTACTAAAATTCATAGCTGTGGCGGTTCATAATCTTGCTTGTTTTACAGTCACGTAAATTATTCAGTTACTAAAATTGGTCTGCAAGTTCCTGTTCTACTGCTTCGTTTTACAGTCACGTAAATTATTCAGTTACTAAAATAATATCCGCTATGTACCGTTCAAGGCATCAGTTTTACAGTCACGTAAATTATTCAGTTACTAAAATCCCCAATCACGAGAATTAAAGAGTATCTGAGTTTTACAGTCACGTAAATTATTCAGTTACTAAAATATCAAATCTAATCATCACAAGACGTCTCTTGTTCAAATTAACCTAATATTCTAATTTCTACAACATTTATTTTAGCACATATTATGCCTTTAAAAAAGCCATTTCAGGCATTTTTTCATCTGGTATTTTATCATCCAGCAGCAAAGTTTTGTTAATCAACTTACATACTACATTTTCTTCTACAGTATTCAAAAAATTTGACTGCCCAATATTTTGTATTATATTGCATATAATTTTCTTAACATGTTCATTTGAAAATTCTTTTTCATAAGGATAATTTTCTTTTAGGAATAGATATAATCTGTTATATTCAGGCATTTGAAAATACACATCACCAAAAACAGATATACCCTCAAGAAAATCTATATCACAACAAACATACTTATTCAAGCTAGATGAGAATATAAAATATAAATCATATTTTTTTGATATTGTATCTGCTGCATGAATGATTTCAACATATTCTTTCAGGCTTACTAAATGATCTAAATTTTCAAAAAGAATCAATGTCTTTTTAGGATTGTTTTTCAAAACATTATCTACAATATTCAATAATATTAATATAAGCTCAGCATTGGACTTATCAGATAATTCAGTATCATCAATACCTGACACTTCAGATTTCTGGACCATATCCCAAACATCAGCCATAGAATATGACAATTCTATATCACCAACTTTATTGACTTGATCATTAATAATCTGAAACATTATTTCTATTTCTTCACTCAAATTACGCAGATGCAGCTGCCAGTCAAAATCCTGTATAACATTTTTGACATATTCCATGAGAAGACTCTGCTTTGTCATTTTAATCATTTGAATAATATCTGTTTTATTACTGATGGAAAGAACACTAAAGAACTTTCTGCCTACCTGATTATTGTCTATAAATACATTATCTCTCCACTTGTTTTTTGATTCAGAATATTTAAATGTTCCAAAGTATCTTCTTAACGATTCAAAAATATAGTTTTTCTTACGAACATTTTGACCGCACAATTGCGTAACAGGACATAATTCAAAACAAAATCTTTTTTCAAATTCTGTAATTTCCACATTCATATAATAATCAGCCTTTCTGTACCTATTGCTGTTTCAGAAGTTTGTCTGCTGCCAACCAGTAGTTTCATATCATCATATTGCTTCTCTGTAACACAAAGAAGACGCACATTCCCTTCCAGTGGCAGATTTTTTTTAATCCTATTTTCTATTCTGTTGGCAAATTCCCTGCTGGGACAGACTCTTACATATATAGAATACTGAATCATAACAAACCCTTCCTGAATAAGTTCTTTTCTGAATATTCTATAATTTCTTCTTTGTTCTTCTGTTTCAACAGGCAAATCAAACATACAAAACATTCTCATTATATTATATTTATCCATACTCCTCTCCAATCAAATTATATACATCCGGAAATACAATATTATCTGTACGCTTCATAATAAGCGATGCATATTGCTCAATATAATTTTCAATCATATTACACATGTACATCTTTTTTTCACGATACATAATCTTCATATTCAGTATACTTACCAGTTTTCTCCTATGCTCCGGTGTAAAATACTTATCGTTTTTCATAGAATTATAGGCAACAATATCGACAATAGGTCTAAGTGGCTCCATAAGATCATCTACAAGATTAAATCTATTGTATTCACTTTTATGATGAATTCCGATCTGTGTATTAAGCCCGTAGCCCACACACGCTCTGGCAATATATCCTCTAATGACAGCATATCCATAATCCAATCCGCTATTTAACAGAATATCTTCGTTTCCTCTTGAAAAAGAGGTTCCCATTAAAAGATTAAAATATACCTTAGCCGCATGTGCCTCTCTATTAGATTTGTCACCAATTAAAATATTCTTTGAAAACTCTATTATTTTCTCTGTTCCATCAGAATCCCTGGTCATAATCTGATATGCTTTTGCCTGATTTTCGATTTTTATCTTAACAATTTGCTGCCATAGCTTTCCATAATAATCCTGCTCTTTATCAATCTGAAACCCTATCACCTTTGAAGCTCTGCTATGATTATCATATGCACTATAAAAACCTGTCGGAAGATGCTGTTGATTACAAAGCATCAATCCAATTCCCTGCTCAGCTAACTGACACATCAATCTGGTAGATAAATTTGAGGCAAGGTTATCCAGAACTATCATTGATATATCATCAAGCGGGATCCATATATCCTCACCACATTTTGTAATAATCAGGTTGTTCAGCTTAACCTTTATAGTCACTTCATTTTCTATAAGTATTACTCTAAATGCCATTTAACCCTCCAACACACAAAAAAAGGAGCACCCGTCGGTGCTCCTGATTTCGGCATAAAGCCTTGTTTTAGTAGATCTGAAAAATTTACGTGACTATAAAATTTTCTCTACATTTACACTTTATCACCAAGAGCACGTTATGTCAATAAATATTAACAAAAACTTGTAAATTTTTCTTCTGAACAGGAATATTTATTTCCTAAAATATCATATCTGTATTTTTTAATAAATTTTGTCTTTCCAAGTCCAACTAAATTTTGCTTTTCAAATTTAGCCTTATCAATTGGTTTAGTCTCTATATAGTTTCTTTGCTTTGGCATAGTTCGAGAAACCAGTCTCTCTGTATAAATCTTACCATCCTTCTCATACTCAATGATATCATTTTTATAGAAAGACAGCTTGAATTTAAATCCAAGGTTTTCTAAATCTGCTCTCGATTGTCCCGGCTGTATCATCTTTTCATTAACTAATATTCTTGCATATGCCTCTTCATCAATTACATTCCTGCCTTTTTCAAACTTAATGTCTGACTGCTTCACTCCAATAAGATAATACGAATGATTTTCCTCTTTATAGTAAACATCCATTCTATAAGGAACAAGACTCTCTAATATTACCTTTTTGCTGCCCTTTTCAAATCCGTATTTATGAGATATATCTATACAGGTGCCGACTTCTCCGTCCTTATATTTAAGCTTATCAATTCTAGGTCCATTGTGTTTTTTTGAATACTTTCTGACAATGTCTCCGGTCTCCTTCTCATACTGCACAAATGGATTTGCGGCATCACTGTAGTCCTCATATATCTTGCAAAGATCATCAAATGTTCTTCTATCATTCAGATACACTAACAGACGTTCTCTGTCACTATCCTTTTTGCTAAATGCAAGCTTGGTAAAAACCTTTATTCCTTCTTTTGTCCTTATGTCAAGCTTATTTATCTTGTATTGCTTACCATCATATTCCCTTGTGCCGCGAATAGTCTGATTGCAAAGGCCACGGTTTGATTTGCGCATAACATAGTGCCAGTATTTTACATTCTTCTCTGCTTTTACGACCTCATTCCTGATATTTGCCCATTTTTTACCATATAGATAATCTGCATAAACCTCGTCCGACATGTTTTCATCCCACATGTCCTTTCTAAGAATTTCACCGGTTTCAAAATCAATAAATTCACCCTGTAATTTATGATAAGCCTCATATCCAAGCTCTGAATAACCAATAAGCATCGCATCAACCGCATGATGTGAATAGCTTTCATCACGATTTTTGTCAAGCTTCAAATTACATCTCATTTGATGCGTATAGCTTCCTTTAATTACTTTAACTTTTGTATCTGCATCATTAGCCATAAAAAAGTTTTGAATTGTGTTTAATACAAGTCTGGATGCATAGCTAGTATCATTGATATTTCTATTTATGAAACCTTTAAGTACATCCATTTTTGTTATATCCTCACTATATAGTAAGTTTTGAATTTTCTTTCTTGAAATTGCATATTCCTTTTTCTTTGATAAATTCATGACTGTTGCCTTATATTGCTCAAAGCTCCATTCGCTATGTGAATGAGTAAGATAATAATATGGTGTCTGATTACCTTTCTTTTGATTTTCAGAACGATAAACTAAAACCTTATTACTTCTGGCATCATCAAACGATATTGATCTCGGAATTATATGGTCAATCTCAAATAACTGAGGATTATTGATTATATCATTTGGATCAATTGTCTTGCCTGAATACAGACATATTCCATCCTGTTCATTCCAAAGCTTTAATTTTAAAGAAAGCTGTTTTTGAGACGAAAAATCGGATGGTGAAAGCTTAATACCATATGTAACAGCAAGCTTTTTCTCAATATATTCCATTTCTTTTTCATTTAATTTCTGGCTGTCATTGATTCTCTTCTTCTGCTCCTCTGAATTTCTATCTCTCGGCATCTCAATAACTATTGTGTCTAGAGCCTTGTATTTCTTTAATACTGCATTAAGGATTTTAAACGATATTCGAACTGACCTGCGTACAACCGGATTAAATATATCTTCACTAACCACATCGACCGGAATATATTTTAATCCTGCAAATTCTTCCTGTGTGCCTTTTGTAACACCCATTTCTGTTAAAAGTGTCATCTGCTCCTTTGGCTGTGCATACATCTCTGGAATAAGCTCATTCATTATCTTTAATGAAAATGATTGCCATTTATTAAATAATGCACCATTAGTTTTTCTCATATTAATGAGACATTGTTTAACATCATCTGATAAATCAATCCATGACTTCTGAAAAGCCTCCATCATAGCTTCTTTATCTGTATTTATTGTCATTATATAACCAATTTCGTCAAGCTCTTCTCTTGAATAATTTGAAATATCAATTCCGATTTCAAGGAGAGCCTTACGCATTTTATTATATACCTCGAATTTGTGAAATATCTCTTTGCCGGATTTATCTATCCTTGCGCCAGCGAAATCATCTATGTTTTCTCCCATACAATCAGAAATAATCTTACGCATATTAATGGTATTGCTGCTCTTTATACGCTCAACAATTTCATGCTTTTCATTTTCCTCCAATTTACGTCCATTAATAGTCAGATTATTTAAATCATTTAACACATTGTATTCCTGAGCTGTATATGATGCGGCAGCGGCACGAAGCTCATCCGGATAGACACTACATTTACCAATTAATTTTTCAAAAATATTATCTTCTGTAATATAATTTCCATTGGCATCTAATTTTGTTGTAAATCTGCCATAATCTGTCCTTGACTTTTCATTTCCAGGACCTTCATAATACTTTCTCTTTCTGTTAAATATAAGCATATATCCATCGCAGAATTCGTCTGTAAGCTCAGGATGATATTTCTTTTGGATTTCAAAAACTCTTTGAATTTCCTTTCTATATGCACCAATAGTAAATACATTACTGAGATCAAGAACTTCGCCATTTTCGTTAATAATTTGTGATTGTCCTCTGTATTTGCCAATTGTATTTAACCGTTCCTGCTGTATTTCACACGGATAATGAGTTTCAAGTTCCTTGGCATTGAGCTTTAAGCCATTAGCATAAGCACTGCTGCCAGATACTGTATCATCTAAGGCATCCTCCAAATAAGAAATACCCCTATGCTTTAAATAACTATACAGAATCAGATACAATTCATCTAATGTAATCTCTTCTGTAATTGCACGTACCTTCAATCCAACAATTTCAGTTGACTTAAACTGCGGGATTGACAAATTATTGTTCTCCCATAATTTAATAAAGTCATTAATTCTGGTTTTAAGACGCCTGTTATTTCTTTTCGCCCCACGCATATCACGTCTGAGCTGATTATCTGCAGCAGATGCTTCAGGAAATATATTTGATCCTGCTTCTATAACAGTTTCGCTTTCCTTATCCAATACTGCCCATCCAACTGATGCGATTCCAATGTCTAATGCCAAGATGTACTTCATAAATAACTTCTCCTTTTCTGTATAATTCACGCAATAAAAAAATGATATGTTACATTTAACATAATACTAAAGCAAAATTTGATACCTTATTCCTATAATATCACATTTTTCAGAATTTGTATCATTATAACCTTAATCTTATGACTTTTGCTTATTTCTTATGATGGCTCTAGCTTATCACATTACGAGTCCCAAAGTCCGCCCTCGCAACACGAATTTTTGTTCGAAGTTACTGTTCAGTCCCTAGCCAGAAGCCCTCTCTCGTAACCATATTTTATTTATAAAAACATCTATAATCCTTAAACAAAAAATCGCTCAAACTCACGGTCTGAACGATTTTTCTATTCGGGAATTGGTTTAGTTCCCCATCTTTATATAAGCTCTACTCAATCTTGAATTTGCCGACTTCCTTTGCCAGATCCTCTGCGATGCCATTGTTGTCGGAAGCCTCGCTTTGGATATCATTGACGTTACCGGTAAGCTGTACGGAAGACTCGGAAACTCCCGCAATGCCCTTGGCACTCTCTTCCACGGCAATGTTGACCGCAGAGATGGATTCACGGATGCCATCCATCGTGCTACGAAGTTCTTCCGCAGTCTGCGCGAACTGCTCCATCATCGCACGCATCGCATTCGCATCGGTCGCATAATTTTCGCTCGTTGCAACAAGACCTCCGAAGCCTTCCTCTGTGGAATTGCGGACAAATTCGATCATCTGCTGTGATCCCTCTGCCAGTTCATCCACTGCCTGAATAACCTCTGCACTCACCTGGCGGATTCTTGCTGCGGCATCCGCAGAATTACCTGCCAACTTTCCGATCTCATCGGCAACCACCGCAAAGCCGCGTCCTGCTTCCCCTGCGCGTGCCGCTTCAATACTTGCATTCAGTGCAAGAAGATTGGTCTGCTCCGTAATCTCGATAATGTTGGAAGTCAGAATCTCGATCTGTTCCACCGATTTGGACTTTGCAATCTTCTCATTTAAAGCTGCAGCCATCTTCTCCGTCTCAATTTTTGCTTTCTTCTGCCCCTCCTCTGCTGCATCATTCGCCCCGGAAGCACGGCTCTCCATCTCCTGAGAAGAGACTTTTCCGGCATCCGCATTGCCTGCAATACGCTCTACCGATGAATAGATTTCGTCAATCGCCTCCGTAATCTGATTGAGTGAAGAAGTCGTTTCCTCCATCGCCGCACTCATCTCCTGCATCGTTGCCGACACATCGGTAATGCTTTCATCCGCAGAGCTCAGATGATCCACCATTTTGCGGGAAGTAGACATAAGCCGCATGGATCCGGACGAAATTCCGATCATAATCTTGCGGATATACGCTAACAACTCATTCACATTGCCCGCAATCAGTTCCAGCTCGTCCCCGCTTCTGACATCCAGTTTCTGAGTCAGATCACCCTCATTATGTACCAGATCATAAATCTTCGCATTTACCTGCATCAGTCCCTTTGTAATCCTGCTAACGATAATCGTCAGAATCAGGATTGCCAGAATCAGACAGATGCCTCCGATCTGTAACGTCTGGACAACTGCCTTCTGTAATTCTGCTGCAATCGATGACGCATCATAATCGCATCCAAGTATTGCAACAACCTTGCCTGCATTGTCCTCAATCGGCTTGTATACCGTAATCAGATCTCCGTCTTCTGTATGGTCGATGTAATCCTGAATGTATTCCTTTCCACCGAACACCGGCTCCAGCTCCGCGTATGAATCCGCAAATTCATCACCGACTTTTGCCGCATCCTCGTCCGAATCCACACCATAATACACTTTCTTTCCGTCCGTATACAATGTGTATAAAAAAGCAATTCCGCATGCTTTTTGCTTTTTTCTGAGATCTCCTTGCAGATTCTGATAGACCTGCGTACCTTCCGATCCTACCGTCACTTTGTATACCAGATTGGCATCCAGCGAATCCGCAACGATCGTTGCCGCCATGTCTGCTTCCTCAACGCCCATCCTCACCATGCTTTTCTCAAAACGCGTGTAGGAATTGTATCCCATCAAACCACAAACGAGTACAACGATTATGATTGACGGAATCAGGATCTTCGCGCGGATTGTGAGTCTCCTTGTACGAATTTTGCCTTTGTTCATTTCAACGCTTCTCCTTATGTCTACATGTATGGCACAAGTATAACACATTATCGAACGATGGGCAACGGGCATGTTCGTCAATGGCGGCGTAAATTTACTGTAGGAATTATAGTGGCAGAAACTGCCGGATGTGTTT
>ERZ894180.1521-NODE-1521-length-13741-cov-9.278241_pt1 | contig 13741 bp, 13 predicted proteins | sample MGYA00380278_ERZ894180 | MGnify/ENA primary metagenome ERZ894180 (study PRJEB32331, sample SAMN06328450) | human gut metagenome | biome: human gut microbiome; feature: stool | host: Homo sapiens | collected 2013-02-24 ...
ATTTCATGTCCATCACTCCTTTCATTTTGCAAAAAAAAGGCCTAAACACACGTTTTAGGTCCTCTATATACACTTACTTCATGATACCATTATATCACAACACTCGAACAAAAATGCTAGAAAATTGTGCGAAAAATGTTCAAATGAAAAATGAGCAAAGTGAGCAAAAATTCTCATAAAGCCTATAAATAAAGCACAAAAAAACTAGAAACTGCTCAAATGAAAAAATGCGCAAAATTTCAGATAAAAAATTTATTGTTGACAAAAATACGAATATAGGCTTTCTCATGTCGTTAAAATACGATAAAGAAAGAATTAAGGCAGATTGCCTTAAAAATCCATTTCTATATTTTTATCATCCATTTCATCTAAAGCATCTTCTATATTATTGAATATAGAAGTACTTATTATTTCATCATCGAAATTTCTTAATTCATATAAGTCATTCCCGACTTCAACCAGTTTGTAATCTTCATTATGATCTACAACATTTTCATTTGATATTTCTAAATCTACATCTATCTCATAATATGGTTCATCTAGATATATATCCAAGTTGTGGACCACGCCTATATTAGCTACATCGAATTTTTTGTAGCATTTATGAAGCCACGGAAATTCTCTTGACATTTGTTTTACAAAATCGGTAATCTCATTCAACCGCATTGCTTTTAAACTTACATATCCAGAACGTTGCCTATGTTCAAAGCCATTATTCAGCATATATTTTTCAATTTCAGCATATGCATTATTTGGAGATGTATTGCTATAGAAATGTTTCAAAGCGTTATAATCCAAGTCAAAATATATGGCTTTTTTTGTTGTAGGCATGTATTTTAAACTCCATAGATATTAATTGAATGTATGCAGTCGGCTCCGACATCATTCCAGTCAACATCATTTTCATCATCAAACCAGAACCACTTTTCAATCACATTCAAAAACCACTTTGTTTTAGGTAGTTTGCATTTTAATAAACTAAAAGCATCAAACCCAGATTTTTCAGAAGTAATATAAGTTCCACTCTGTTTAGCATAAATCCCATTTTGATTCATCACTTTGTCAATCACGCTAAAACATTGTTCCTTGGTTAAATTGTGCTTTTTCAATCTATCCTCATTAAATTCAAAATACATCATCATGATGACCACTCCTTCCAAATTGGAATAATCCCTTGTTTCATCTAATTGTTTACAAGTATATTTTACCATTTTTATCTGTCGAAAATGCTAGAAAAAAGTGCGAAAGCATTTATCACCTTCGCACATAATTATTCAAAATTAAGGCAGATTGCCTTAAAGCTCAATATCCTCATTTGAAAGATTATCATAATCCTCTTCCATATATCCTTCTTTAATTAGATCTGGAATATAAAAACCACCTTTTGTGATGTTATAATAATATTCTTCCATAGCTTCATCGACTGTTTCATTTTCCAATTGCACTGTCGAAAGAAATTTACCACTTGCAGTCCAAACCTGATTTACATTTTCATTGGGATCCCTCAACAATACATAATCATTATCACGATCAATTAGAACCTCATATTCTTCCATCCAGTCTGGTCTTTCCACAATCTGAGAATTCTTTGTATAGTCTGACAATCCACATTTTTCTAAAAGCCAGGCAGGTAGAATTTCATCCTTATTTATGGATTTATAATGTTCCATTTCTTCATCTGATAAATATTTACCTGTTGCAATCAGCCTTTCTATGCGTGAGCTAACATCTGCCCATGAGAAAGTTTTTGATTCAGAATCTTTAAATAATGATGCTGAATCTTTTGAATAAACAGATACAGTCAATCCTTTTGAATCATGGTCAATCGAGCCTTTGTCTTGGTTTTTATTTTTAAAATCATAGGTTTGTCCACCAATACCATATTCATTTTTAAGAAAAATTGCTTTGTCTTTTGCATTGACATTCATAGCTGTATACAGATGATAGATACGATATTTTCCATTCACAAAACCTGAGCCAATTCTTAAAATAGTGTTGATACTTTTTTCTGACCATGGACTAAAATCGTTTGTATCTTCTTCATGGAAAACATCATCACTTACATCAAACAGATTGACCTCCGTATAATGTGGATGTGGTGTCGATACCTCATGACTTTGAATTGGTGTTTCTTTTTCCTCTAAAGGAAGTTGGACCACATTATCTTTTGTTCGTTCATTTGAAATAACTACAAAATCTTCGTCTTTATGCAATTCTAATGGATCACTTAAATAATTATCCGAAATACTCCAAGCATTTGTGTATTCACCATTTTTGTCAACCATATCCTCAACATTGCATAGAATATCTTCTACACTTGGTAATGTGGTTTCTTTTGCTGTATCCAATCCGGCTTTTAAGATACTTTCCTGCTTAACTTTGCATTGTTCAATAAAAAGCTTTACTTTTGACATTCCATCATTTGTTAAGTTGTATTCATTACCCCTATTTAGATCCTGTTTCCATTCTTCTTCACTTAACCAAATATCACCATTGAACCCTTCATTTTTAAAATCATAAAAGCCTTCTTTGAGGCAGTATGCAAGATTCGCATCGGGTTCTATGCTTGACACCTCATTCACATGAGGAATCAAAGCTTTCACAAAATCTGCTAATGAATACCCATGCTCCATTAACCACTGTAATTGATATTTTTCGTACTCGTTCATGTACAACATCACTCCTTTTTTAAGGCAATCTGCCTTAAATCTCCATTTCCTGAATCTCCATTTCAACAGCGTTTATAAACATACCTTGAATCTCCTCACAATGTGCAATAAAATCCTTCAATTGATCTTTTCCTTCACATTTATTGACAAGTCTTGATAGTTCGTAATCATCACAGATTCCATCAAAAACTACTTCTGCAACATCCGATTCTTCAATCCCTTTTTCATAAACGAAGTCCGTTTCATCATAAATAGTATTTAAATTATTACTAATATTAAGAACATCAAGTTTAAACTCCTCATCACTAATCATCCTTTCGAGATTTGTGAACGGGTACTGCTTGTTAGGAAAAGTTGAATATCCTTCCTTTGCAAGCAACTCATTGAAATCATTTAATTTCATGTTTTGGTGAAGTCCATGACTAAAAACAAAATCAGCCACTGTCATCCCAATGAAAGCACCTTCCGGTTTTGTTTTACTATCCCATTTCAATGGAGCATCAATAATATCCTGTATTTTTAAATTTTCTCTCCGCTCATTTTCTTCAATGATATCCAATACCATAGGCACGATTTCACGATCTAACAAAGAAGCAAAATCATCATTCTGCATAAAGCTGTCAAATGCCTGCCACACTTCATCATCTGTTAAAGTGCGTGTAAGCATAGGTTCAACATCTCTACGCAATAAATATGCAAACATAGCTTTCATTGGTATATCTGATTTAGTATGTTCGAGTACAGAAGATTTGTATTTTCTTACGCAATCATCATAATTATCAAAATACCCTTCTGAATAGGACCATGAAGCCGACTCTACATCCAAGCCTTTTACCACAACATAAGGCGTTGGACTGCCTGTAGAAGTTCGATCTAAAATTGCAAAATTCGATTCTCCATCAAATGCAAGAACATCAATATCAAAACCTTTTTTATCTTTGAATGTAATATGATTCATTTTATATACCTCCATCCTTAAGGCAAATTGCCTTAATTATAATTCCATTTCATCCGCATCCTTTTGTAAATCATCAATTTCCAATACATCTTTGACTACATCCTTGTACATATCATCTTGATTGTAAAGTGCTCGTTTATATCCATACTCTCCATCTGCATTGACTGCATTTTGGACTTGAGTTTTAAACAGATAGTCGTTTTCCATATCATCTTTGATTCGTGCGTATAAAGCTTCTTCAACGTCAGAAAGATTATTTAATACTTCATCACGAGTTTTTCCTGATATATCGCCATTGTTGTACAGCTCATCCATTTTTTCTTCTACCCGCATGACATCACGTGCTGTATCCACTGTTTCAAAATATTCTCTTGTGAAATTGATTGTCTTATATTTCAACTCCCTATATAACATTCCTTTAAAAATGATGTCGACTCGTTTGGCTTCCTCCACCGATAATTTACGTCCTGCTTCAACATCAGGAATAAAATCATTTTTAAAAAGCAATGCATTCTGATCGCTTTCATGTTCTATTTTCCAATCCAAATAATCACTGATCGTATCAATAATATCTCCATTTTCACTTCCTATATCATATCTTCCGGAATAAACATAAGGATCAGTGTCGTTTTCCTTGTAAAGTGTGATTTCATACTCTGTTTTGTCATATCCAAGCATGGTATCCTTGAGATGATCGTTCATACGTTTTAGCAGTTCATTTGCTTCTGCAAAAGAAAGTTTATCTTCTGGTTCAATATTGCTTTCTTCTGAGTATTGGGCAACAGTCCCATTTTCAGACCAGTTGATCGCAATCTGAACCTTATCCTTATTTTGATTTTGTTGTGCCTGTAATTGTTCCATGTATGTATCAAGTTTAGACGTTAAATACATTGAAGTACTTTTAATGTATTTCAAATTTTGCTTTACATTCTCCAAGTCTGATGGCTCAGTCGAAAGTCCCCATGTAGCTACATACGGAAATGAGTAATCCGATGTATCAATGCCTAGATGGCTTGAAACGATATATGCAATGGATTCTGCCAGCACTTCTTTTTCACTTTTACTGAATTCAATGTTTTCATCTTTCTTAAGATGATCTAGATTTTCATTGCTGTGAACAATCGAATGGGAGATTTCATGAATCATAGTCTTGATTGTCTGGACCTCACTCATATCTGGTTGAACCTTGATTTCGTTTGTCAAAGGATAATAACATCCTTTTGCCGAACTTTCGAAAGCTTCGATTGTTATAGGCACTGGGCTGATCTCCATCAAAGCTTTTGTCAAAGCTTGATAATCCTTTACATCACCCTCTAGTTCCTTCACTGGACTTAATTCAACCACTTCTTTTCCTTCAATCTGCTCTGTTTGAGACACATCGAATGTATATCCAATTTTAAATGTATGTTTTTTTACTACAACCTCTTCCCTTTTAAATTTTCCGTCATCACCTAGTATACGATTTCCATTTTCATCTAGAACATATTGTTTTTCTTTTACTTTGATTTCGACAGGCATCCAAATCATCAAGCCTTTTTCACCTCTTTTGACCTGACGATTAAAATCCTTCTGCCATTTGGTATAGCTTGCAAGCTGAGTGGCACGAGGATTTTGTCCTAGTATCAGTAAAGTGTTGTTCAGACTGTAATCATGAAACTTTGACATTGTATCTAAAAGAGTTTTGAATCTATCTGAATCAAGGTATTCATAAACCCCTTTATTCATCGTTTCAATAGCCTTATCTATTGTTTCCTGCCTTTTTTTATCTTCATCTTCTTTAGACATTTTCTTCCAGTTTCTTGCCATAATTAACTCCTTTCAAAATTAAGGCAAAATGCCTTAACAAAAAAACTCTCAAGTCTTTGAACCTTAAGAGTTTACAAACATTCTTCTAAATCGTCCTTTTCCAATTCATCCCCATATAATATTTCTGTCATTTCCTTGACTTCCTGATTTTGGTTGACCTCATTGTAGATATAATCTTCATAATGTTTTACAGCCTGTTCCCGTGACAGCATATTATTAATCACTCTGCCATCTGGTAATGTAAGACATTCTTTATCCGCATCATATTCAATAGGATGCTGTTCGCACATCTCATCAAACAAAGTTTGACGAAGCTCATATCTTTCTTCTTCTAAATCACAGTAATCATCAAATTCGTAACCGCCATTGACACGATCGGATCCAACTGCAATACCGAAGTATTCACCCTGCTCATCTTCATCCCACTCACATTCTGAATCGAGTGCATAGAAATCCCAATTCATATAATCGTAAATCTTACTTAAATCTTCATTCGATAATGTAATACCAAATCGTTCATCTGCATTGAATCGAATATCATCTGTACTAACATAATAAAAACCTGTAGCTGTTCTATTATAAACATACTCTAAGGTTTCATCTGCCATACAGTGTAAAATAGCATCTTTTCTAGTTTCATCTATTTTGTTTCGTGTTTGACTCTTAGAATCAGAAATCATATCTACATTGTCTATGCATAAACCACTTGTCTTTTCAATTTCCTTGATTTTTTCATCTACCTGAGAAATACGTTCATTCAAGATGTTTTCGTAATCCGCTGCCATCTTTTTGATGTTGTCCACAGATATATTTTGATATTCCATACCTAGATACTTATTACAATCAACAAGTCGACTCTCAGGTTCGCAGATCCGCTCATACATTTTGATTTTATCTTTATACTCAACAAGGTCTTTTTCGTAATGCTCCTTGTAATAATTCATATCTTTAAAAAAACAATTTAATCGGCAACTCTCAAGGTAATATCCATTTTCAAAAAGTTTTAGGTGATCTAATCTTTCTTGTAGTTTATCTATATAATCATCAAATATTTTCTTTGTATCCGAATCACGTAAGAAGAAATCTTGAATCATTTCCTTCGGTGATTTGATGATGGTTTGCCACTGATACTTGTACTTATCTAATTTGATTGAACACTCTCTTATTTCTTTCTTTAAAGAATGAAGTTCCATTTGATCCGCATCCAATGCTTTTTTTATAGGAACTGTATCAACTAATTCAAACGGACTTGTTTGATAAGTGCTGCCTAAGCGATATACATCATCTTTATGTTCGCTTAAAAGATTTTTCTTTATATTTAATATTTCCATAACTGAATGTATGCTTTCTTCAAAATACGGAAGTCCGTTTTTTAGCATCATTAAATGTGCCTTTAATTCCAGAAAAGACTTATATTCATTTTCTATAGGCACAGCTGATTCTTTGCCTTTTTGACTTCTTTTTAAAATACGAGCCATATACCATTTTCCTTTCTAAACAAAAATAGTTAAGGCAATTTGCCTTAACTATAATTCCATTTCATTCTTTCCAATCTCATCCTGATATTGTTCTAAACCATTTTCAAATTCTTCGCTCACAAAATCAAAATCCTCTGGAGCATCCAAATACTGGTCAAACAGTTCTTCCAGATGATAATGCAACTCGTCATCGTCTGCATACAGATAAACTTGGTCACCTGCATCAAATTCATGTTTATTGATTGCACTCTTTAAAAGTATATTTATATCGTGATCGGATAGACTTGAATTGATTGCGTACAGCTCCTCCCCTGTTTCATTCATTGCATAGGAAACACCATCTTTGATACAGTATGTTTCAAATGTACTCAACACATCTTCTGGAATATCCTTTTCTGAATGCAATATTGGCAATTCAATATTTTCTAGGGACATTTCCTTTTTCTGAATTTCATTTTCAGCTATCCGTTCAAAATTTTTAATAAATTCTGGATATGCTTTAACAAAGTGTTCATAAATAATTCCAGTACGCTTATTCTCATCTATTGTATTAAAATCTGCACCACTACTTCCACCATGACGCAAATATATATCCTGATGAGATATGATATGATTGTCCTTATTTAAATACATTTCTACAGTTAAATAATTCCATTTCATTCCCCATTCTGGATCGTCGATTCTCATGCGTAAACATGGCATGGAAGCCATGCGACCACTGGCATTTCTTGTTCCAATACCGATTCGGTCCAAGTCTCGATCTTCCGTATAATCAGGTCCACCTTCCCATCTCGAATCTGGACAAACATCTTTCCATTGTGGCATATTTTCAGTTGGATAATGACCAAGCGAATGTTTCCAATAATAATGTGGTTTTCCTAAAGCTTCGAATAAATCAAAAATTTCTTTCAATTCTTCCGCCTTAATCATATCGAAAAATTTATCCTGAGCCTTGTCACATCTTTCTTTCCAATATTTTTTTTCATTTTCTTTGTTTACCTCGTTCACATAATCCGTCTTAATTTTAGCCTGATTCGTTCTATCCAATAAAACATCCCATCTACTCATAAAATTAATCTATCCTTTCTAAATAAAAACAGTTAAGGCAAATTGCCTTAACTATAATTCCAAATCATCTTCCTGTTGATTTTCACCTAAATTGAGTTCATCGTCGATTATCTCAAAATCATCTACTAATGGATCCAAATTCAAACCAGAACCATTTTCCCATTTAACATGCACAAGTCCAGCATCATCCACCTTTTCGACAACACCACGTGTTCCATCAGGTACAGGATGAGAAGGATCTCGCATATGGTTGCATTGAATTACTGTTCCTTTTTCCAACGTATCACGAACAGCACTGATGGAGATTGCGTAGTGTGGATCAAATCGTTTAACGTAGTTTGAATTTACATTTTTTTCAAATTGCAGAACATCATCCAACAGTTTTTGAATCTTGTCATACTGTTCCAAATTGCCACTGGCACAAGCACTTTTATAATCTTCAAGATTCGTGATGATATCGTCTGTTTTTCCTGTAACTAAAGCTTCATATACAGTGTGTTTTTGTTTGTCCATATCTATATCCCTGCAATCCATGGCTTCATACGGATCTATATCATCCAAGCATTCCATCAATCTGTCACATAAACTGTTTGCCTGTTTTGAAAGAGAAGCGGTCCACATCTGGTTTTTGTATAGATCAATCATTTCATTGTTTATCCATACAGGCTTGTCCTGCTCGTTAAAGCTTTCATAGATCATTTTCATGGCCAATATGTGATTATCAAGATTGTTTGCCCACAAATGTTTTTCATGACAATTTCCATTTCCTAAAAAATACAGACAATCACATTGTAATCTGGAAAGCATTTGATATTTGTATTCGTTGTTCTGGTCAAGTACTCCATTCTTCAAATCATTTTGAAATTCCATTTGTGCTATACGTTCAAATACTTCATGGTACAGATAGTTGTCATGATAGTATTCCGCCTGCAAAGGTGATAACACATTGTTCACCTTTGTTCCATCTGGAAGCCATAGACATTCCGCCTTTGCATCATATTTCCTTGGATGTTTTTTTAAAAGTTCATTATATAGCTGTTCCTTTTGATCATATTCCGCTTGTTCATTTTCCCACAAACCTGAAACTCCGCCTTTTACTCTTCCATAACCTACTACTATATCTAATGCCTTCGATTCCAAAATGCCTGCATTATCATCTAAAGAAAGAAGATATTCATCCTTTGCAATCAGTGTTTTAAAATATTTGTAATCTTCATCCGTAAAATCCATATTGAATCTTTCTTTTGCTTCTTCCTGCAATTCTTCCATAAACACAATACGATTTCCATATTCACTTTGTGTGAATACTTTTTGCATGGTTTCATCAGCCAAGCAGGTTACAACATCTTCTTTAAAAAATGTTTGTTGACCTTTCTTTAAAATACGAGTCATAAACTATTATCCTTTCATCATTAAAAAAGTTAAGGCAAATTGCCTTAACATTATTCCATAGCTCTTTCTTCTCTATTCTGCTGATTCTGAAGCTGACCAGTTACCTCATCCATAGCATCAATAAATGTACGAATATCTTTATATTCGACTTCATCATAATCTTCTTCTGAAATAATATACTGGTATTCGCCATTTGCGTTCATCGTTTGAATATATGTTCTTTTTAATTCATCTGGTTCCACTTGTTTCATATTTTTAAATCGCTCATCTGTAGCTGTTTCCTTGATTCGGTTCACAACTGAATCCGATTTTGGTGAGTTTTCAAGAATATAGGTGATATTCTTTACATCTTTCATGAATTCATATTTATCGCTGTTTTCCTGATAATATTTGACCATATTATATAAAGTGGTAATGTCTTTTGAAGCAATTACACTTGCTTCTGTATCAATACTTAAATAAGCCAATGCATTCATAGGCGAATCAAAGATTATAATATCACTTGCATGGTCTTGAATCTGTTTCCAACCAATTGCTGTGTATGAACCTGCAACTTCATGTTTATATGGTGTATCTTTGATTCCATATTCCAATGCAAAGGCAGGATCATTTTTTTCATCGAATCCAACAAATACTGCATTATGCATATTTTTGCTCATGTAAAGTGACTGATTTAAAATCAGAGTATCTACTACATTACCTTCAAATGCCATTGTTTGTGTAAAATAATCCTTCATCTCATTAAAGTTACCGCTTTCTCTATCAGGTAGACTGATTCCTGTATGCTTGTACACTGCATTTTTTGTATGAGAATATTCGTATAGAACAAGATTTCTTGGATCTCTTTCCATATAATATTGATTCACTTTTTCTCTGGCTTCCATAAAACTACAGTTTTCATAAAATTGTACGAAGTCATAGCAGTTCATTCCGTTTGTGGTTTTCGCATTATAGAAAACTAGATTTTTCTGTAAATCAAAAATCAAAGAAGGATGTTCGTAACATACAAGGTATCTTGCGTTATTTTTTTTCTGATATAAAGTTAATCCATAAACATTATCAGCAATTTCTGCCACAGACAATTGTCTGATATTTACAGCTAAATCTCTTAATTCATTTTTTTCGTCTTTTGTATAAAATTTAACACTCATGATAGAGCCTCCTTATGTTATTTTTCTAATTCAATAAAAGAATTGTTTTGCAAATTCTGCACACATCATATTTCGTAATAATAATCATCCATTTTTTCTTCGGAAAGTTCTTCTTCATCTTTAGCAAAACAATCCAGATCGACATCATCGTAAATCTTGTTTATCACATCATCCCAGATACGATAGGATTCGATCTCATCCGCATTTTTAAGCTGTTCATTAATTTCCTGATGCTGTATTGAGTAGTGGAAAGCCTGTTTACTCAAAATTTCTGTTTTACTGTATTCCGCCATAATCAATTCATCTACATGATTGATCTGGTCCTGATCAAAATATACGTCCCTTATCTTTTCATTCTGTATATAGCCATAAAAATGACGGGATGGTACATTTTCGTTTATAAAATTGTATAATCCATCCCGTAATGGAATTTCTACATTTGCCATGTTACGTGTTATCGTGTGTTCGTAACGATACAGCTTGACATCTCTCACATTGTCAACTTTGATTTTTCTATAATCACCATTTCGTACCATAGATAGATAATCCTCATATCTTTCAAATGGTACTCTTGAAAAAGTTTTATATAATTCCATAATCATCTTTAGCGTTCAAACTGGCCTAATTCATTTAGAGCAAGCTGATCTTCTTTTTCGTCCTGCGGAGATGGAGCATTCACTGTTCTCGCATATTCATTTTCAAGTTGAACACGTGTAGCTACATCATCAATCACCTGATTTAAAATTGCTGGTGTGATTGGTCTAACGTAACCATAATAGCGATATGTCAATTCAAGCGAATTCTTTGTACGCAATTCACATTGATTTAGAATATACTGAGATGCCTGCTTTCCATTGATACCAAAGCGTTGTAGATTTTTCACTTGATCTGGTGTTAAAAAAACACCCTTGTACATTTCAAATGCATCAGGGTGTTCTCCAATTTCTTCAATAACCTTTTTTGTACGTTCATTCAGTGATAAATGGTTTTGATTCTTTTTTAAATACATCAGTCTGTCATACATCATATCATAATCATCGTAGGTCATTATACTAATACCTCCTTCCAAAATAAAAAAGATAAGCAGGGCAACAACAGGGAAGGTTGCAGATTAACCTACTTATCTTTCGTAAAAAAATTGTGGAATAAATGTGTGCAATCCTTACAATTCCTCTACATTAGCATTATATCACGTCAGACAAACAAAAATGCTAGAAAATTGTGCGAACAATATTCACTTAATGCTCATAAAAAATGAGCAAAATAATGTAAATATCCTTTATATATCACGCATAACCACATATTTAAGAAACAAAAGATATTAAGGCAAATTGCCTTAATATCTTTCTTATACTTCTTTTTCGTTTAAACTACCCAAATTAACTAGAATTACTAATTACTTCTTCCTGTTTTATGAAAAGTTAAAATAATAATCATTACTATCAACGCTTCTCATTTAAGGCAAATTGCCTTAATAAACTAATGAACGATTATTGTTTCATCATACTCTTCCAAAAATCCAGCCAACAATAATCTTCGATTTGAATGTAATCCATAGTTTATATCGCACGTTGATAAAGTAACTATAGATGTATTTGTGTCTACATCCTCGTTACAATAAAGTGATTCATTTTTTAGTTTATCTATAGTTTCCTGTCTTTCCTCTCCAAAATCTTTTGTATAAAGCACAGACTCATTGTTTGATTTTGAATAACAGAAAACATTACATTTATAGTTTTGCTCTGGAGTAAGTAAATAGAAATCTTTATGACTCTTAAAAAAAGATTTTGAAGAAAAATTTTTTAATAGTGTGAACATACCACCACCATGAACGGAATGTCCATAAATGATTGAATTATCATCTGAAAAGTCACTATTTGTATCACAATCTAAAAATGCAGATCCCATAAAATTGTATCCCTTGTAAATTGTATGATCTAAATAATAGGAATTGTTTGTTCCCTGTACTACAGGATATGAAATAGCACAGTCTGGAACATATATCCAACCCACTATATCTGGATTGATAGCTTTTAATGCATCCCAATCAGGATTCAAAATCTGTTCTCCGTTCTCACTCTTTTTCTCAACGTAATCCTTTTTGATTTTATCTGTCTGTAATTCGACCTGATTATCTTCATTGTATATCTGCCAAGCCTGATAGGCACAAAATCCACTAACACATAAACAAATAATCAATATCATTCCATAAATCCACTTTTTCATATTTCACCCCTCATTCCATTTATAAAAAAAAGCATCCAAGACTCCGTTGTTTTAAGACGGAGAGGGATGCTTCTTTGAATATCTACATAAGCAGTACACTTATGTCAATTCTAATTTAATGTAGCATAACATGTAATCCCAAAAAGTACAAGCATACCCGCAAACATAAAACCTATTTTTATATTAAAATCCTTGTCACTTATACATAGATGTACTAACCATCCAAATGGCAGTGCAGCAGAACCTAAAAACAATAAATCTCTAAACAACATATCAATACATCCACTGTCTTTGATTCTTCATCAGCAGGTTAAAATTGTCATTGTTATTGACCTTCTTTCTTTGTTAAGGCAAATTGCCTTAAACATTTAATAATCAACTTTATAGAAAATATTTATGTTATATTTTATGTATTACTAGGAGGTATTATAAAATGCAATTCATTAAAACATTATTTGTAGCACTTATTCCATTGTTTATATCAATATATTTAAACCGCAAATATCAACTAGCTGATAAAGATAGAATAATTGTCGAAAAACAATTTGAAATCTATAATCTGCTATATCTAAATATTGCAAGAGATACATTGAATCAACCTATCAATGGTAATTTAGCAAAAACTAATATAATAAAGTTGATTAAAGAAATTCAAAAATCCACAACATTATGTAATTATTTAGGCCCAAAATTGTATGAATATTTATTATTCTGTAATTCAAATGGAATATCCAACAGCACACTTGGCAACATTCAACTTCAAATTGAGTCGGATTTAGAACAAATAAAATACAAACTTGGATATCCATGTAAATTGAAATACAAGAATAGATTAATAATAAGCCTTACAATACTATTTTCTTTGATATATATCATTATCAATATTGTTAAAGAAATTAATGAAAACAATATATTATATCCACAAACCACGAAGCTACTTATATCATATGCTTGCTTCATATTATTCATAGTTTCATGCTATATATTTTGGAT
>ERZ894180.1523-NODE-1523-length-13728-cov-12.822789_pt1 | contig 13728 bp, 11 predicted proteins | sample MGYA00380278_ERZ894180 | MGnify/ENA primary metagenome ERZ894180 (study PRJEB32331, sample SAMN06328450) | human gut metagenome | biome: human gut microbiome; feature: stool | host: Homo sapiens | collected 2013-02-24 ...
ACAGCCCGTCTATGCAGAGATACCGTCCATGGGTGAAGTCGATGCTTTTGGGAGCAGCAAATTCAGCCGCCGGGATGCGGTCAATCTCGCCCTCCCGCCCCTTGTCGAGATACTGTGCCACAATTTCCTGCGCCCGTACCGACAGGGGCTTGACCGCACTTTCATTTCGGCACAACAAATTATAGAAAACATCTACGGTAAATTCGTCCTCGTTTTCGTGGACAACGACCTCGTTGCCGCATTGACGCAGGTAATTGGATGCCGTGTGGACAGCACTTTGGAGAGATTGGATTGCCTCATCTTCCTGTTCGGAGCGCCGTGTGTTGTTCCAAGGCTCATACTCAAAAATCAAAAAGAAGCGTCGTGTAACCGCCTCATGGGAGCCGACCTGTTGAACAAAATCCAAGTAGTCCTCTTGCATCAAGCGGCACTGTTCATTGTCCTCCTGCGCCATTTCACGGCGTACTGTGTCCAGGTGGCGGTTGATGTCGGCACGCCGGGTAAGCACTTTGATCTGCAATTTAACAGGACTGATTTTTAGGTATGAGACGAAAGAGTAGATAATATTTCTCTGCTCCCGGGCGCTCCGCAGCATGAAGTTGATGGGGACCACCTCAACCACCTTGACAAATCGGTGGTCTTTCGTGTAGATAATGCCGTTGGCGATCTTCTCAATGGGCAGATAGTCTGCCACCGGATTGACGCAGGGAGGCTTCTCCTCCTTGATATGGGCTGGGCGTTTAGGCATCCGCTCTTTTTCAGGCCGCTTTTTTGCTTTCTTTTTCGCTTTACTGGCCTTGGCAGGCCGTTCCTTCTTGGCATTTTTCTTGGGCCGGAGCTTTTCACGGATTTCATATCCGCGGACTTCATCAAACTCAGCGGGGAAATCTGCTTCACCAGACCGCCGGCGCTTCGGCGCCTTGGGCTTTCTCTCCTTTGGAGGCTTCTGTTTGAGATGCTTGCCGGCTGATTTGGAGGGAGCCGTTTTTTCACAGGGCTGTTCACCGTCACCGCCGACAACGCGGCGATTCCGCAGGTATTTCAGAAAAGTGATCAGAAACTGCGAGAGACTTTCCCCTGAAATGCCAATGAGGGCAACCAATGCCACCGGGAGCGCAGTCAGGCATAAAGCAATAATGCGGGCGGTCAGCCCAAATGGAAGGCATAAAAAAACCGGCGTCCCAATGGCAAATGCCAGGATGCCGACTTCAATCACATTCCGCGCACGGAACATACCGCCAAAAAAAGTGCCTGTTTCTATGAAGTTTGGCGGTATGATATAAATATCATGGTCATTCTTGTTGCTCATGTATTACCTCGTTTCTGATGCCGGGGTGCGGTGCGGTCAGCCAATAATCCAGAAAGGACCGCCTGCTGCCGCACGGCGGCTTGCTTCATTTAAGATGATGGACAGGTCCCACAACTGCCCGCTTCGCTTGTAACTGGCCGGGTCAGCCACCATGATCTGGCCGTCTTTTACGCCACGGAGAACAATGAAGTGGCCGGATGAGGTAAAATGGCCTTCGGACATAATTGCCACGACCAGCTTGCCATCTGCGAGAGCGTCCAGAATCCGCTGGGGCTCGGAAGTCGTGCAGCCGGATACCGGAAGGCCCCATTCCTCCGCAGCAGCAGGGATCAATGCGTGATAAGAGCCGCTGCTCTTGCACCAATAGCCATTGTCATATGACCACTTTGCCATTTCCACCGGGTCCACCATATCGTCCGTGAGGGAGGAAACCACGATTGCCATGGCGGTGGGCCCGCACCCATAGCCGCCGATGTTATCGGTGCCATAGGGTTGACTGGCATAGCGTTCATCCAGCTGATTGTAATAAACAACCGGGGTCCCGCCGTCGGTAAAGGTTACATCTCCAAGGGAGGGGATGCTGTTCCCCGTCCACTCGTCCACATTTTGCAGCAGGCCGTCGCCTAAAAAGAGACTTAGGTTAGAGGCATAATCGGACGCCAGTTCTTTCTGCTCATCCGTAAGCGCGAAAACATGGTCGGCAAGATAAGACTCGCCGTTGTAGCGAATGGTATAGACCATCCAGATCTCGGTGGAGGTGGTTTCCTCCCCGGTTTCCGGATCTTCGGATGTGACCTCACGGCTCTCCCGCACACTGGTATAAGAGTATAGATGCTCTTTGTTCTCCCGCAGGACAGTGGACAGGTCATCCAGCGAAATGCTCTCAAAGTCTTCATCCCGGGCAGCGCAATACTGTGAAACGATGAGGTTGGCGTTGTAGACCAGGCCGGAAGAATAGGGGTTTTTGACCTCCATTTTGTCGGCGCCAGAAGAGGCAAAGTCCACTTCGATACGGGCCATCACATCATCCAGCGCCTCACCCAGAATGGCGTTGATGGCAAAGGTAATGTCGTTGGCGTTCTCCACGATAGCGGTTTCGCTGTTGAGAATAGGCGTATCAGGGTCAGCTGGTGAAAAGGCATTGACCAGCCCTCCAAAAATCAGGCCGGGCAGCATCAGGAGGAAAAGGACAGGCAGCAAAAGCAGAATGGCAATGATGGCAATGATTTTGCCGATGTGCTTTCGGCCGGCCCAGACGGCCCCAGCCACAGCCCCATAGGGGCCGCCGGCGGCAGCGCCTTTCGCTGCTCCAGAGATGGCCTTGCCAGCTTTGATAGCGCCTTTGACCGTATGCGCAGCAGAGGCCGCAGCATCTACTGTTTCGGCGGAGCTGTTTTTTTGTTCTTCAGCCATTAGAGTTTGTCCTTTCTTTTGGGAGTAGGCGGCAGTTTCTTCACGATGGATTCGTGATAGGCAATCGAGCCGTCCGGTGCCATATAGGGAGATTTTTCAACCGCATCCACGGCATACTGCTTATACCAGGCGGTACCATCTACGGCGTGAACAGTTGTGTACTGGCCTTCCGGCGCCACATACTGGTCTGCATGATACATACCAAAAGCGATGCCTTCTGGATGTTCCGGAGTGACTTCTGTGCCGGTAATGCGGCCACCGCCAATCTCCACATTCTGATAAGTGGGAATATTCTCGGCCCCGGGCTCCAATGCCGCATGACCCATGTAGGAATGCAGAGCTTCTACAGCTTTATCCCCGGTCATAGTTCCCATCTGGGTGATACTCCCGGTAGCAACCGATCCTATGACATTGTTGGCAAAATTGCCTCCTTTGCTTACGGAGGAGGCGTAGATATGCCCACCGATGCCGCCTGCAGTGCCACCGACCAGCCCACTTAATCCGGAGGGCTTGGCATCCGGGGGCGTTGTGGCCGTTTTGACCGCATTATTGGTAACATTCCTTTTAATCACGCCGGCCAAGCCACCGCCGGCAAAACCAGCGCCGAATCCAGCACCGCCTTTTCCGCCACCGTTTGCACGGACATGGGAGGAATGACTGCTGCGGCCTCCCGCAAAGTGATTGCTGGCAAAGCTCTTAAATCCGCTGAATCCCCTGGCCGCAATCATAGCCTCCGCCAGCATACTGCCTCCGGTATGGCCGACATTGACGCCCAGACTTGCCATAAAAGAATCGATCTTCTGTGATACTTTAAGAAATCCGATTGCGCACATAAACCAGATCAGCACATTCCCCGAAACGGCCTCCTTGCCTACGGCATCCACTTGTGCCTGAACTTCTTCCTCCGAAATAGCGAAAGCAGGCTGGCAGAACAGGCAGGAGAGAGCTGTGACCATCAGCGCAAGGAGCAAAATTTTCTTGAGTCTTTTCAAAATGGCCCCTCCTTACAAAGAGAGCGGGTTGGAGATAAACGAACCAACCATACTCGTGAACAGGCGCAGGCACCAGGCGTTCATCAGCAGAAGAAAAATCTGACCGCCCAGCATCCGGCACCAGGATTTCCAAATGTTTGATGTTGTCTGGCTTGCACCCATGGAAAAGGCTACTGGAGCCGTATAGACCAGCACACCGAGCAGAACATATCGTTCTGCCGCTTCCAGCAGCAATTTCAGGTAGTTCCACGCCAAAATGATGACTAAAATCAGAGTAATAAGGGCCACAGCCCCATTGGCGCACACCCCGATGATGACCAGCATTACAGAGTTGAAATCTGCAAAACTGAGTGCCGGCAGTTCCGAATCCATAATCCAGTTGTACGGCGTACCGCCGATGGTCAGGATCATGCTGACAATCTCATTGGAGAAGAACGCCAAAAGAATAAAAATGACGGACCGAATGCTCAATTTGAGCGGGTCTTCCGCTTCAATGCCGGCTCCCAGACCAAAGTTTTTGAACAACTGCCACACCCAGTTTAGGAGAATGATACCGATGCCCAGTGCCACAAAAACGCTGTACATCGTTTCGGCTGCGGGAAAGTAGCGCAGAAATACCGCCATATCGCAGCCCAGTGCCCCCAAAACCGAGGTGGTTATCAAGTCAAGGCCCGCCATGACCTGCTCTGCGATCCATTCAACAATGCCGTCCAGAATACCCATAGGTCATGCCTCCTTTCGTCGGGTATCAATGTGATGCCGATCAACCTGCCCACTGACCACCCTCAAAGAAGGGGACGATATAGGACATGATAAAGCCCAGACTGTTTAAGATGGCCCAGGTGATAACAATTCGTTTGAGCCAAGCTCTGCTTTCATCCACCGTTTTACCAGAACGGGAGAAATTCATGAGCAGCAATGCTACCGAAGCGGTCACAATGGCCGCAATCGTGGAGATAGCGAGGATCTGCGTGTAGACATCCTGCATGATTTCTGTAGCCTTTGTCCAAACATCGGTTGCGGCAAAGGCCGGCTGGCTGAACATCAATGAGACGGTGGGACACAGAAACGCCATATAAGCGATTCTGCCAATGGAAAAACGGCACGGAGGGCTGGTATCGCCGTTTCGCTTTTGGTGAGGAATCTTGCGTTTTTTCAATTTTCGGACCTCCAATCCAAATGTAATATGCGGGACTCAAACAAAAGAGGAGCCCGCAGCTCTTGTAATAGATGCGGGCTCCCTCCCCAATCAGCCGGTCATTAGGGCAGCAAAAAAGCACCTTGAAAAAGGTGCCGTTCACTGCCTGCATTCAGTTTTGGGTGCAAGTTTGAGCATATTCAGTTTAGCACACCAGGATTTGCGGCTCAAGGGCAGGAATGCGCCAATTTCATTCCTGTATTCTGCCAATTATTTGCCCTTGGCTTTTTCATCTGGTTTTGGTGCTGGGAAAAACTGTTCCAGCATATCCAAACTGTCTTTGGAAGTGTACCCCCAGAGCACGGAACTAAGTGCGTCAATGGCTTCCCTGCGTCTGCGGTAGTAAGTGCGGAATGAGATGTCCCGGATATGCGGGCGCAAATTCTCAATAATCTCCTCCACATTTTTGAGCTGCTGCGGGGAGAGGAAGGAGTAGTAAAGCAGCCAGTAATAAGCCTCGCCGTTTTTATGGCGGGTGCGAAGCAATTCGACTGCCGAATCCAGGAGCTTTAGCATCTTGTGGCTGCGCTCAATGCACTTGGCATGGTGTTCAATATCGCTCCCATTCAGATCGGCGCCGGCCAGATAGATGGAATCCAGAAATTCCTCGATGGATGTTCCGTATTCGATCTCAAACTTGGATCGCACATGCTGGACAGAAATTTCCAGACTCCACACCACATCGCGGTATTTTTTCAGCAGTTTCCAGGTATCATGGTACAGGGGATTTTCTGCGACATCTTTTTCAACAAATTTTTTCATGGTAAGACCTCCTTGTTCAATTCTCCGCGACGGGAGAAAGTGTAAGTTCAAAAGTGGCGACCTGCCTGTTCCCGCACAGAATAGACAGGCCAAAACAGAGCGTTGACTGTTCTCGCACGCGGGGTAGTAAATCTTCCCGGCAGTCGCCCGATAAGGGATATAACTTATAGCGGGAGAGGGGACAACCAAAGCACGAAATCCCTTGTGCCATCAGGATTTGAGCCATCTTTTGGATGATAATTTCAATGTGCGATTTTGAAACGCTATTGAGTTCGTTTGAAACGATGATCTCATGCTCTATAATTGGCGTGTTTTGACTGGAGCCTGATTCATCGGGGAGTTCCAAACGGATGTTGAGCGTCATAGCGACCTCCTCTTTGTCCACCATAACATCCGATATTTCAAACATGGTGGACAGGTAATTTTTCAAATAGATTACGCTGCCGTGTCGGCCCGGGAAGGACATAAGGGAGATATAGTCCAGCGCGGCCAGCTTTTTGAGGACACGGCCGACTGTCGCCCGGGACAGTCCCCAGCGGACAGCCAGTTCAGTGTAGGCAACAAGAGGACTGCCGGTGCCGTTGCGGAAATAGACCACTGGCCCCAAGTCTGATCCCTGTACCTGATTATCGTTGTAGACGGCTGAAACCCAGAGGTCCAGAATAATATCCATTTCGGAGCATCGGCTTGTGCTGATGAGATCTGTGACAATGGAAACGGGCAGGAAGAAAAAGCCGGTATCCTTCTGGCAGGGAGCATTATATTCAAGCACCGTGTTATGCCGCGCCCAGTCGCAGATTTTATAGCGGATTACATTTCCGCGGTCCAGCCTCTGAAAAGTGATAAGGTGCTGCTTCTGCAGTTGTTCCAGCACTGTGAACGCCTGGCATTGAAACCGGGTGCGAAACCATTGGGATACTTCCTTGAGTGTGCAGACCCATTCGCCCGGGTAGATAGTATAGCTAATCCCATCAATACGGCGATATGAGGTGCGGAAGTTTGCGTAGCTGCAAAGTACGGTAAAATAAAAAAGACCGGAGCCCCCGCTTGTGCGAATGCTCCGGTCTGCCATCAGCCGATGGACGAATTGCCGATAAATCCGGCATCGTGGATAATCCACGATCTGTTTAATTTGTAATTGATAAGCCGGCATGGAAACCTCCTATTTTGAGATTGATTCTATTGCATAAAAATGATAAAATAACCCGGGATGCGCATAAAAATAACACACCCCGGGCAGGCCTCTCTGCTAATAATCTGCTAATTTTGTTTTTTTGAAAAGCTCAAAAATACCGTCTGCTAATTTTTTGCTAATTGCGCGAAAGGTATTCCAGTACCTCAAAACTGTGCAAAATGACACAAAACAGCGTGAGAAACCGAAAACGCATTGGGCTAAATTGACACAAAACAAAGCGGGATGTAGTGTAAGGGAATCGTAGGACAAAGAGTTAGTTGTTCTCCTAAGCGGCAGTTCGTTCGAATCCTGTGGAGCCTGAAAATTGAATATTTGTTGTATAAGCCCCCGTACCTCACCGGGATAGAGGGTCCGCCTCCTAAGCGGAATGTAGTGAGTTCGAGTCTCGCCGGGGGTGCCAAAACAACCGCTGTAAGCCGTTTTTCGCTGGTTTACAGCGGTTTTTGTTTTAAACAAAAAGCGTATAGCAAAGGGAGAGTTGCCATTCAATTTTGTTGTATGCTTGCTAATTGGATTTGAACGGTTTACATGCGCTTGCTAAGAAAAATTGCGCTCTTGCTAATTCGATTTTTGGGACTCATTTGCTGCTGGGTGCTGCCGAGAGCAGCGCCGCCAGAGTATTTGCCAGTTCCGGCGACTTGCGAAGCTGTTCCACCAGGGCCTCCAAATCCAATGCGGCGGGTGCCGGTTCCTTTTCTTCCTCTGGGGGACGAACCGAACGCAAGTCGGGATTTGCGTAGAAGGCACTCTCAAACTTCTGGGCGTTGATCTTGCGGTCCTCGTCCAGAATATGAGCATACACGCTGGTGATCATGTCGATCTCTGCGTGTCCCGTATCGCCCTGAGTGGCCTTCAGGTCGCCATGGTTGAGTTTCAGCTTGTAGGTCGTGCTGGAATGTCGGAGGGAATGAAAAACGACTCTGGGCAGTCCGGCCTTCTCGCGCAGCTTTTCAAATTCCTTCAGGATGATACGATCCTCGCAAGGCCGACCATTGGGCAGCGCCACCACTAAATCGTAGTCCTGATATTCGTCACCGAGAAATCCCCGAAGTTCATCCTGAGATGCTTTCCATTCTCGCAAAATGTATGCCAAGGTCTTAGGCAGCCATACCTTGCGGATACTGGAATCGGTCTTTGGCTTTTTCAAGATGACTCTGGTGCTAGTATTGGGAAATAAGGGCGTGAACACATGGTAGATGTCCTTTTGCCCCAACATCTCGATGGCCCGCTTAGAGGCCCGCGTCAGTTCTTTGTCGATGTAAACATAGGCATTGTCAGCAGCAATTTCTTCATCAGAGATGTGAACGTTGCTCCAGGTCAGCCCCAGAATCTCGCCCATGCGCAATGAGCAGGCAAAAGAGAGGTTCATAGCCACATAGGGTGTACAATGAACGATATTATGGAATTTATTGATGACGATTCTGCACAGTAAAAGCCTATTTTGTAAAAGCATCTCAAATTTTCAATATCTGATTATTCAAAAATATCCTCAAGTATAGGAGATGAAGATATGGCATACCAAAGCGAAGCAGCCCTTGAGCAACAGTTCATAGACCAGCTCAATAAGCAAGGTTATACCAGCGTCTCTATACCAGACTATGACGCACTGGTAGAAAACTTCAAAACTCAATTTGAAACCTTTAATTCAGCGAAGCTTGACCGCCCCTTGACCGACAAAGAATGGGAGCGTGTAATGAATATCATGCTCGGAAAATCTGTTTTCCAGAGCGCAAAGATCCTTCGAGACAAGTTCGTGTTGGAGCGTGAGGACGGGACGAAGGTGTACCTCTCTTTCTTCGATGCCGACCACACAAAGAACATTTTTCAGGTGACAAACCAGACAACTGTTGTCGGCAAGTATGTTAATCGCTATGATGTGACAATACTCGTCAATGGTCTTCCGCTTATTCAAGTGGAATTGAAACGGCGTGGCATTGACATCCGAGAAGCTGTCAATCAAGTGATGCGCTACAAAAAGCATTCCTACAATGGATTGTACCACTTTATCCAACTTTTTGTAGTGTCCAATGGTGTAGATACAAAGTATTTTGCCAACTCTGACAGAGATATGCTTCATAGCCTCGCCTTCTTCTGGACGGACTTCAATAATGTGCGTATTACCAACTTGAAAGAGTTCTCCATCTCCTTCCTTGCAAGGGATCACATCATAAAGATGCTGACGAGATATACCATCCTTAACGACACGGATAAACTGCTCATGGTGATGCGTCCTTATCAGGTATATGCGGTGGAAGCCCTTGTCCGGCAAGCTACACTTACTAACCGCAATGCCTACGTATGGCATACAACCGGCGCAGGAAAGACACTAACTTCCTTTAAGACGGCACAGATTCTCGCAGCCAACCCCAACATTAAAAAGGTCATCTTCCTCGTTGACCGAAAGGACTTAGACTCTCAAACAACAGAAGAGTTCAACAAGTTCGAGAACGGCTCAGTTGATGCAACTGATCGTACCGATGTCCTTGTAAAACAGATGCAGGATAAAAACCGACAGCTTATCGTTACTACGATGCAGAAAATGGCAAATGCGGTTAAGCGGCCTCAGTATTCAAAGATCATGGACACCTACAAAAATGAAAAGGTTGTCTTCATTATTGATGAGTGTCACCGTAGTCAGTTTGGGGATATGCATAAGGACATCGTTCGGCACTTCCAAAAGGCGCAATTTTTTGGTTTTACCGGCACACCCCGTTTTGAGGTGAACGGAAAGACTGAGGGGAAAATTACGCAGACAACGGAAATGCTGTTCGGAGAATGCGTACATAATTATCTCATCAAGGACGCTATCTTCGATAATAATGTTCTCGGCTTCCATATTGAGTACATTAAAACAATGGAAGGTGATTTTGACTGGGACGATCCCACAATGGCGGATGCGATTGATGTAGGTGAACTCTATATGTCCGAGGAACGGATGTCTCTGATCGCAAACCATATCGTTCAGAATCACAAGGCAAAAACGAGAAATGGTCAGTACACAGCCATCTTTGCTGTCTCTTCGATTGAAGCTCTGATTAAATACTACGACATCTTCAAGAAGATCAAACATGACCTGAATATTAGCGGTAGTTCAATTGTTTTTCCAACCGTTTTATCTTCGGCGGTATCCGCAACAATTATATCCCCGTCTTGAAGGTAGTCGTAATTTGTGCTTTCATGCCCAGAAATAATGTGGGGAATGGTGTTGTCTGTGGCATCGAGAATACTTCCGTATTTGATCAATACATCACCATAATGAATATCCAGCACATCTCCGGTTGCATCAAGCTCAGCTCGTGAAAGAGTGTTGTTTTGCAAGAAGGAAAATACAGCGCTGAATTTGTGGCTACACCACGGTTCATCAAAGCCAGGGAAGCGGAGTTTCGGACGCTTTTCGAGACCGTTACTTGAGGATGGAAATGCACATCTTCGTCCTCCACATGATAATAATCGTGGAGGTGGTCAATATGACTAACAATACACAATTCAAGACGCTGTTGAACACTTGGCTAAATCAGAAGAAGCCGATGATCACACCGTCAACCCATGCCAGTTTTACGCTGATAGCCGAAAATCACTTAATACCTCACTTCGGTAAGCGGAAAATCGGCAGCATTACCGAGCCGGACATTCAGAGCTATATATCGTATCTATACGAATCCGGGCGGCTGGATAAGTCCGGCGGTCTCACTGTGAAGACCATACGAGATGTGATTCTCGTGCTGCGGCTTGCTATGGAATATGCCTACAAGGAAAGAGCGATACCACTGCTCAACTGGGACTTGATAGAATACCCCAAAGAGTTGGGAATAAAAAAGGTGGTTTCTCTGTCCAAGGATCAAGAGCAGGCCCTAATTCAGTGTATATACATGAACCTGAACAGGAAGACCGCTGGCATACTCATTGCACTGTTTACCGGTGTGCGGATTGGTGAACTCTGCGGCTTACAGATGAAGGACATTTCGTTGACAGATAAAACCATCAGCATCAACAAAACCGTTCAGCGCATCTATGACAAGAAAAAGGGAGAGTCCTATCTGCACATAGGGCCGCCGAAGACCAAGACATCAGCTCGAACAATTCCCGTACCGTCTTTGCTCATGAACATTATCAAGAAGTTTTATACGGAAAATCCCAATCATTACTTCTTGACTGGCAAAACAAAGCCGACAGAGCCTCGAACTTACAGGCAGTTCTTTTCCCGTTTTTTGAAACGAAATGGGCTGCAAAAGGTAAAGTTCCACGAGATACGACATACATTTGCCGTAAGAGCCATTGAAATACCAGAGTTTGATGTGAAATCTCTCTCTGAAATTCTCGGACATAAAAATGTGTCTTTTACTCTCAATGTATATGGCAGTGCTAACTTGCAGCAAAAGGTAAAGTGTATGAATTTGTTAAATGATCTTTTGTAAGGTCATCTTGGGTGAACAGGAACGGTGGGTTACCGTTCCTGTTCACTCTTTTTCTTTTGAAAAGTCTGCTGCTCCTTATGCGCCTGTCGCATCATTCTCCGTACTGCCTGCCGCTCTATATCTTCATGCAGTATACGGGAAACCGCCTTTTTGCTGTCAAACATCAAAAGCGGGCTGTACTTCTCGCCGTAAACCTGCTGTGCCCGGTTCTCCGCTTCCTGCTCCTTGCCAGGGCGGATGGCCTGCCTTGCTTCATAGAGCTGCACCAGGTCGTAACCCTGGGCCTGCTCCCGAAGCCCGGCATACTCGTTCAGGGCAGCGTCCAGCTCGGCGGAATATTTCTGTTCCTGTTCTTCCAGCCGTTTCAGGCTCTGCTCCATGGCGGCGATGTCTTTGGGAAATTTATCGGCAGCATCTTCCTCGGAATATGCCAGCGATACCAGAAGCATATTTTTCTCCGAACGCAGTTCCTCCAAATCCTCTGTCAGTGCCGCAATCTTTGCTGCCAATTCCCGGTGCCGAAATACATGAACCGCAGAGATCATCTTTTTCTCGGAAAGCAGGCTGCGGCGCTCTTTCGTCTTATCCCGAATGTCCTTTGCCAGCTGATTGTACTGTGCGAGAGCAGGGCGCAGCGTATTCAGCGAAGTGTTCAGGCGTTCCTTGCCCTTGCGGAGATACCCCAGCTGATAGCAGCACAGCAGAAGATTTTTACGCAGATTCTCCATGGCCTCGGCAAGCGCCGGGAGGGTATTTTTGACTGCCTGTGCCAGCTTTTTGACCTGTCCTCTCAGCTCCCGGAGTAGGGCATTGTCCGCCTTGATCTGCCGGTTCAGCTCGCACCGTTCAGAGATGATACCCTTTTTCTCCATGGCTCTGGCAACCACACCCTCATGGACCGTAGGCCGCTCCAGCAGGCCACGTTCGGCATGGCTGCGGTGGTCGATGCGTTCTTCGTGCCCGGTGCGCTCCAGATAGCGGTTTGCCACATCCGCCCATGCAGCCCGCCACAGGACAAGCTGCTCGTCGCTGTTCCATCGTTCCGTGATGGGATTCTGCCTGCCATATTTGGTGCTTTTAGGATATTTGGACACCCGTTCATAGCCCTGTGCCTGCGCTGCGGAAGGGGCCATATACACCTTCTTTTTGCCCACCTTGTACTGGTACTGTTTCTCCCAGCCATCGCCCTGTGCCTGTTTGAACTCAGCGGCGGTAAAGCCCCGTTCCTCGCCGTCTTTGACACAGAGATATTCTTTCTCGGTCTTGTACTGCCATTTTCCCTTTTCATCCAGCGGGCACACCGTCAGCAGGATATGAGCATGGGGGTTGTGTCCGGGAGGATACGGGTCATGGATGGCAGCATCGGCGCACATTCCGTCTGCCACAAACTGCTCCTCGATGAAATCTTGCAGGAGCTGAATTTGTTCCTCCCGGCTCAACTCTATGGGCAGTGCCGCCACAAATTCACGGGCAAGGCGACTGTCCTTTGCGGTTTCGGTTTCCTCCACAGCGTTCCACAGGGTTTCTCGATCCTGCCACTCTGCGGGGGCGGTGGCTGGCAGAAAAATCTGCTGCCACCCAAGGCCCTGTTTGCGTGTGTAGTCGTGCTGCACCCCGTCATACTCGTTGAGCATTCGGGAACAGCTCAGATAGGCCGCAGCAGCCACGGCGGAGCGTCCGGCTCCACGGCTGACCATCTTGGCCTCCAAATGATAAATCGCCATAGCCCAGCACATTGGCCAGCTCCACAACCTCCTTATAGCGGATGGATTCCCGCTGGAGCTTGGCCGACAGGTTGGAAACACTGTCCGACCAGCCGTATTCCTCATGGAGCCGGTCAACTACCTCCTGCATGGTATATCCGGCCCGGACGATCTGTGCCTTGATCTCGTTGCGTACCGTCTTCATAAAAAATCCTCCTACATTTATTTGATAAAAAAGCGAAGCCGGTACGCCCTCTGGCATAACCGCTTCGCTGTGTGGCGAAAAATCTCCTTGTCACCAAATCCGTTCAGAATTGCCGGTGTGATGTCCTGCCCATAGGTCGCACCTTCCGACTTTTCCGTTCCGTGTGATTTGGCTTGAAACCGTGCATTTTCCCATGGTTCCATGCACCCGGTTCACCGGGGTGAGAAGCACGGTTTCGCAAAATGATTTCTTCCAGCCGTCAAATACTTTCCGATTCCCACTTGCCTTGATTTAACATGGGGATTTAACCGGTGATTCTGACTGACATAGCCGCTGAATTGCTATAAAAGGGAGAACAAGGGTCAATCAAAGCGTACGTACGTACACGGTTCAGCGCCGCCATTCCTCCGGTACATCTTCCGGTACGTACGTACGCATCGAATCACCGGAAAACACTGATATATGATTTCTCACCAATACTTCAATCCCCAGAAAGCCACGCACCCGCCGTCCGGCGGCGTTGGTCACATTGTTGC
>ERZ894180.1527-NODE-1527-length-13694-cov-13.115478_pt1 | contig 13694 bp, 11 predicted proteins | sample MGYA00380278_ERZ894180 | MGnify/ENA primary metagenome ERZ894180 (study PRJEB32331, sample SAMN06328450) | human gut metagenome | biome: human gut microbiome; feature: stool | host: Homo sapiens | collected 2013-02-24 ...
TTCAGCGTCAATGTCTGCAAAGCTCAATTGACCATTAAACAACTCTTCCATAGCGTTACAAGATCGTAAACGTCAACACAATAGAATTATACTATTTTGATGGCAAAAAACACCATTTTTTGATGTTGTAAAGAAAAACCGAACGGAACAATTTTGTTCAATTCGGCTTGGGAACAGGGGTTTTTGAAGAGCTTCCTTTGATGTCGATGTCGCTTCCGACGTCGGCGTTCACGCAGCCGTTGTTTTTGAAAATATCGCGTACTGGATCGAACACAACCGCAAGGCCGGGAAGAACGAGAAGGAGGGCACCTTCTGGATGTACTCCACGCAGACTGACCTCGCGGGGCAGTTCCAGTATCTCTCCGTCAAGCAAACCCGGACCGCCATCGAAAAACTCATCGGTGCCGGGTACCTGAAGCCAGGGTGCTTTAACCGTCACGGCTACGACCGGACGCGGTGGTATGCATTGGCCGAGAAGGGCAGCACCGTCATTCAGGACCGGCAAAACGATCCGCCCAAATCGGCGGATGGAGGAGCCGAGAACGACGCGACGATACCAGATAGAAAAACAGATCGAATAACAAAGATAGATCAAACCAAGATAGATCGGATCCGCCGCATCTGCGGCATCGTGTGAAGGGGGCCTCATCGGAGGCCCTTTTTTTATGGAGAAAGCAACATGCCCAAGGAATTTCAGTCTTTCTACAAGACCGTCCATACCCGTGCCAACTCGATGTGTCCCTACACGACGCGTCTGGATACGTACGGTCGAGGCTGCCAGCACAATTGCGCCTACTGCTACGCGCGCAGCCTTCTCAACTTCCGCGGTCTCTGGAACCCCGAAGAGCCGGCCGTTGCCGACATCGAAAAGATCCGCCGTCGCATCAAGCACATCAAGCCCGGCAGCATTGTTCGCCTGGGCGGCATGACGGATTGCCTGCAGCCGATTGAGTCCAAGTACGGCGTCACGCGTGCAACCATCGCCCTGTTGAACCGAGCCGGTGTCGGCTACCTGATCGTGACGAAATCGCACCTGATCGCGACCGACGAGTACCTCCGGCTTCTGGACCCGAAGCTCGCTCACATTCAGATTTCCGTCACCAATACGGACGACAAGGCGGCGCTCGAATACGAGCACTGTTCTCTGACGAGCAAGCGCCTTGATGCTATCAGAACGCTCCAGGAGGCCGGTATTGACGTTCAGATGCGACTTTCGCCCTACATCCCAGGCTTCATTGATCCGGAGGTCCTTGATGCTTACGGCGTCGAACGCGTCGTCGTCGAATTCCTGCGCGTGAACCATTGGATCCGAAAGTGGCTGGCCGGCACGGTTGACCTTTCCGCCTGGACCCTGAAGAGCGGTGCGTACTTCCACCTTCCGCTCGAAAAGAAGATCGAGGCGATGAAATGGCTCCAGGATCGCCTGCCCGCCGTCGAGTTCACGGTAGGCGACGCCCTGGTCGAACACTGGGACTATTGGCGCGACAACGTCAACCCGAATGCAGCAGACTGCTGCAACCTTCGCGGAGGCAATCCGCTTCGAGAGTGGTAACCATGCTTACGAAACTCGCAGGATTGATGAAGGGGGTACCCCTTTGGCTTGCGGCAGCGCTCGTCGCTGCCGTTGGCTGCTTCTATTACGGAGCGTACGTGGAACGGCTCAAGGCCGATCAGGAAATTGCTCAACTGAGGATGGAATATGCGGAAAGTGAAAGAGATGCTCTGCGCCGTGCTGAAGAAATTCGGATGGCTCAGGAAGTTGAATTCCAAGCAGCAATGGCTGCTCTTAAGCGTGACTCTGCTGCTCGTCGCGCTGATGCTGAGCGGGTGCGCCAGCAGTTCTCGGAACTCAAGAGCCGTAGTAGTACAACCCTTGAGCAGTGCAATCGCCGAGCCAGTCGATGCGAGCAGCTTCTATCAGAGGCTTTCAGCTTGGCAGGAGAGAGTGAGGAACTTCTTAGAGACAGAGACGCAAGACTTGGGGCGTTGAATTAAGACTTAGAGGAAAGTAACGATGAGTTATAATACTAATTGATGTCTAAGTAAAATTACTGAGGGGGGGGGTAGTGTCACTCTTTTGACCGAGTCCTCCTTGTTGTACATGGAGTGATTAAATAATTGATAGTGACAGAAAATCTCGTTCCGACGACGTTGGATGCCTGCGGTATTCGTTGCGATTTTCGCGGTCAACGTGTGACATCCGAGGAATATACTTCCCTTCTACAAACCGCTGAGGATCGTAACGTTCTCGGATCTTTCCGACGGATGATGGATGGAGAGGTCGTTAACCCGTCAGAAAAACGAGCCGCGCTACACACGCTGTTGCGTTCGTCCAACTCTCCTTTGCCTCAGTACGCGTCGGTCTTAGTTGAGCGAAATCGGATGCTTGATTTTGCCGACAAGGTCCGCAATGGAACTTGGCGCGGTTTTTCCGGAAAACGCATTCTGAATGTCATCAACATCGGGATCGGTGGATCAGAAACCGGTGTGCGTGCGGTTTATCACGCCCTGGTGAAAGGAGATGAAACCATTCGTCTGCACTTTCTGTCGGCAGCCGACGGGATTCGATTGGACCGTGTTCTGGGACAGTGCGATCCCCGTTCGACATTGGTTGTCGTATCTTCCAAGACTTTTTCCACGAGGGAAACTTTGGCGAATGCCCGCACTGTGGATGCATGGTTTGAAAAGCACGGTATTGCCGGTGAGCGTCGCCATCATCACATCGTTTGCGTATCGGCCAATGAACATGCGGCAGACCTGATGGGCGTCCCGCGGTCCAATCTTTTTCTCTATTGGAAATCTATTGGCGGTCGTTTCTCGGTTTGGGGAGCAGTCGGTCTGCCTTTAGCCATTGTCTTCGGGCGTGAGGTCTTCACGGACTTTCTTCGTGGTGCAGAGGAAATGGATCTACATACCCGCAATGCGCCGATTGAAAGCAATTTAGCAGTTTTGCTGGCGCTGATTTCGTATCGTGCCTCTGAAAATCAGGACATCTGTTCACGCTGCGTGTTGCCCTATGACGAGCGCTTGCGGGAGTTCATTCCCTGGCTTCAACAGCTTGAAATGGAGTCGCTCGGCAAGCCTGCAGACCGCGACTTGTCTTCGCGTACCGGCCTTTCTGTTTGGGGCGCTTGTGGTAACGACGGTCAGCACAGTTTTTTCCAATGGCTGCGAGAAGGCGTGGCTTGCACGGCGATCGATCTGATTACCTGCGCTGAGTGCGGCCATAAGCATGCCGAGTTGGCCCGATCGCTCAATGCGAATGCGCTGGCGCAGTCTCAGGCTTTGCTGCGTCGAGATCCCCCCTTTTACAACCATTTGACTGCATTTGAGTTGAGCGAGATTTCGGCCAAGACACTCGGTGCCTTGATGGCTCTACACGAGCACAAGACCACCATGCTCGGCACGCTTTATGGGATTAATCCGTTTGATCAGCCGGGGGTGGAGCTCGGCAAGAAGATCAGCATCAAGGTCGAAGAGGCCCTGACGCAACATTCGATGACGGATCAGTAAGCACAGATTTTAATTTTCTACGGAAGTTCAAATGAAAAAATTATTAGTTACCGGAGGAGCGGGGTTTATCGGTTCCTGCTTTGTTTTGCAACGTATCGCGGCGGGAGACAAAATCCTCAATCTGGATAAGCTCACGTATTCAGGCAATCTGATGAACCTTTCGGAAGTTTCCGATAACCCGAATTACAGCTTTGTGAGAGGGGATATCGGTGATGAGGGGCTCATCAATCGTTTGCTTCGTGAATTTGAGCCGGATGCCGTTGTCAACTTTGCAGCAGAAAGCCATGTTGACCGTTCGATCGTCGATCCGGATTCCTTCGTTCGAACCAATGTTATGGGCACAAGCGTTTTGCTTCGTTGCGTGAAAGACTGGTGGCTGACCCTCTCTGAAGAGGCGAAGCAGGCATTCCGTTTCCACCATATTTCAACAGACGAAGTCTTCGGTACGCTGTCGATGACGGACCCTGCGTTCACCGAAGAAACACCTTTTGCACCGAACAGCCCGTATTCTGCGTCGAAAGCCTCGAGCGATCACTTTGTTCGTGCTTTCCATGAGACTTTCGGATTGCCGACGGTGATTACCAACTGTTCTAACAACTACGGGCCGCGACAGTTCCCCGAAAAACTTATCCCTTTGGTTACGCTCAATGCCGTTCAGGGGAAAGTGTTGCCGATTTACGGTACCGGTGAGAACATCCGAGACTGGCTCCATGTGGAAGACCATTGCGAAGCCATCTATGAGGTTCTCACGCGTGGCCGCATAGGTGAGACCTACAACATTGGTGGTCGTTCCGAGAGAAACAATCTGACGATCGTCCACTCTATCTGCGAAATTCTTGATGCCGTTCAGCCTCGGAATGACGGCAAGTCTTACAAAGAGCAGATCACCTTTGTGAAGGATCGTCCCGGTCACGATCTGCGCTATGCGATCAATTGCTCGAAGATCGAAAAAGAACTGGGATGGGTTCCTCGCCATACCTTTGAGGAAGGTCTCAAGGAAACGGTGATGTGGTACCTGTCGAACGATGAATGGGTCAGGCAGGTTCAAAGCGGTGAATACCGTCAATGGATTGAAACCAATTATGCGGAGCGTAAATAAATGAAGAAGTGGCGTGGAATTGTGTTGGCCGGTGGTTCCGGAACTCGACTTTTTCCTCTGACGAAGAGTATCAGCAAGCAACTGATGCCCGTCTACGATAAACCGATGATTTTTTATCCGATCTCCGTTCTGATTAAGGCGGGGATCCGTGAAATTGCCATTATTACGACGCCTGAACAGCAGCACCTCTTTAAGGAGCTTCTTAAGGATGGAAGTCAATGGGGTTGCCACTTCGAATACGTCGTACAGGCAAAACCCGAAGGCCTTGCACAGGCGTTCCTTCTTTGCGAAGACTTTATTAAGGGATACAACACGTGCTTGGTGCTCGGTGACAATCTCTTTTACGGGCACGGATTTGCGGATATGCTTGAGAGGGCAATGTCAAGGGACACCGGTGCAACAGTCTTCGGTTACCACGTCATGGATCCGGAACGCTATGGCGTTGTTGAGTTCGACGCCGATCGGAAGGCTCTCAGTATTGAAGAGAAGCCGGCGAAACCGAAGTCGAACTATGCCGTTACGGGGCTGTACTTCTACGACTCCGATGTGATCGATATTGCCAAGCAAGTACGTCCGTCTGCACGCGGTGAACTTGAAATTACCGATGTCAACAAGGCGTATCTTGAACGCGGTGACTTGAATGTTGAACTCATGTCCCGAGGCATTGCGTGGCTGGACACCGGGACGCATGAATCTCTTCTCGAAGCGGCTTCTTTTATTCATGCGGTAGAGAGCCGCCAAGGTTTGATGGTGGCCTGCCCCGAAGAAATCGCCTGGCGAAAGGGTTTTATTACGTCTGAGCAGGTAGAGGCTCTTGCCAAGCCGTTAGCCAAAAATCATTACGGCAAGTATCTTCTGAAGATGTTGCAGGGAGAACGATAATGGAAGTGGAAAAGACATCGATTGATGGTGTTTTGCTGTTGAAGCCGAAGGTGTTTGGTGATGAGCGCGGCTACTTTGTCGAAACCTGGCAGCAAAAGCGTTATGCAGAGCTCGGCATCGATTTGCCGTTTGTGCAGGACAACCACTCGAAGTCGACAAAAGGCATTTTGCGCGGACTTCATTTCCAAAAGAAGCACCCCCAGGGGAAGCTCGTGATGGTATCGCTCGGCGAAGTATTTGACGTAGCCGTCGATATTCGCCCGAATTCTCCGACTTTCGGGAAATGGTACGGAGCAATCTTGTCTCAGGAGAATCAGCATCAACTGTGGATTCCGCCGGGATTGGCGCACGGCTTTGTAGTGCTGAGTGACGTTGCGCACTTTCATTACAAATGCACGGACTACTACTGTCCCGGTGACGAGGGTTCCGTCCGCTGGAATGACCCGGATCTGGCCATCAAGTGGCCATATGAAGGCACACCTTTGCTTTCTGCAAAGGACGAAGCCGCGCCCTTTTTTGCTGCCATTTGCGACGAACTGCGGAGCCAGGCGAAATGAAAGTGCTGATTACCGGAGCAAACGGTATGCTCGGTCGCACCCTTTGCAATGTATTGCAGGGGTGCGAAATCATTCCGACCGACCGAAAGGATGCGGACATTACCGATGCACAGCAGTTTGATGCGTGTATGGCAGCCCACAAGCCCGATGTTGTCATTCATTGCGCTGCGATGACGGCGGTGGACCTCTGCGAGACCGAGATCGAACAAGCCTATCGCATCAATGCGGTTGGTACGGCGAATGTCGCTGCTTCATGCCATCGGCATGGTGCACGCTTGATCGCGATTTCGACGGATTATGTTTTTGACGGAAAGCTCGACCGACCCTATACGGAGTTCGATCAGCCGACTGGTGGTGCAACAATCTACGGCCGCAGTAAGTGGGCGGGCGAGCAGGCGGTGAGAGCGCATTGCCCCAACCATGTGATCGCACGCGTATCGTGGCTCTACGGTCCCGGCGGTCCTAGCTTCGTACATACGATGTTGAAACTTGCTGACGGCACTCGCCCGATGCTAAAGGTGGTGGACGATCAAAATGGGAACCCGACGAGTACGGTGGCCGTTGCTGAGAAAATTCAGGAATTGCTTGGTCGGCCGGAAGTGGTCGGCACGTTTCACATGTCCTGCGAGGGCTGGGCGACTTGGTATCAGTTCGCGAAGAAGATTTTTGAATTGACCGGGCGAGATCAAAAGGTCGTGCCCTGTGCCACGGACGAGTACCCGCGTCCCGCCCCGAGACCGAAGAATTCCTGTATGGAAAAACAGATGCTCCGTCTTCAGGGGTTCACGCCGATGATTAATTGGGAACAAGATCTGGAACGGTTCCTCCATGACGAACTCTGAAGCAAACAACCTGTCGGTCAAGGTTTCGGTTCTTACGCCGCTCTACAACACGGATCCTGTGTTCCTTCGGGAGATGATCGAATCGATCCTAAATCAGACCTTTCGAGATTTTGAGTTTATCCTGCTCAATGATTCGCCCGACAATCGGGAAATCGAGGAGATCGTTCGGTCTTACCAAGATCCGAGGATCGTTTACGTAGAAAACGAGAGCAATTTGGGGATTTCGGAAAGTCGAAACAAGCTCTTGGCCTTAAGCCGCGGCGAATATGTCGCAATCTTTGACCATGATGACATTTCGTGTAAGGAGCGACTTGAGAAACAAGTCGATTATTTGGACTCGCACAGAGAAGTCGGTGTAGTGGGCTGCTATATCAGGCATATTCCCAAAAATCGCGTTACGCGATTTCCGGTTGCGAACCTCGACATTAAACGAGAACTCATCCACGGCTGTGTTGTTCCTCACACTGGGGCCATGATTCGTAAATCCGTTCTGATCGACAACGGTCTATGTTGGGAAGGCGCGTTTTCTCCTGCAGAAGATTACATGCTGTGGGTCAAACTAATCGCCAAGACCATGTTTCATAACATTCCGGAGGTCTTGGTTCTTTATCGGAGTTATGACAGCAATACATCAGCCCGACAAAAAGAGAAAATGCGTGACCGTGATGCCTTAATCAGATGCTTTGCAGAAAAGGAATATCCGTTCCTTAAAGATCATGACTGGCGTAAACGTTGGGTGATGCTGTTCGGAATTATTCCGTTTCTAAAAATCAGAATCAGGCGAGGAGTGAAAAACATTTATTTGTTTGGGATCGTCAAACTGTTTTCGATTAGCTAGATGAAATTCCAATGAAATGTTATTTCTGCGTCAGCCCTACGGGTACGCCGTCATCTGTCTACCGTGACATGCTGGAAGTCTGCCTGCGTTCCGTTACTAAGAACACCACTCTTGATCCGATAGTGCTCTTTAACGGACCGCTTGATCATGACTGGGCGCAACTGATTTCGACATTCAAGGTCGATCTGCGGCAACATCGCTTCTCGGCTACGGATGATTTGCTCAAGACCTTCAACCCTGAATATCTTCAAAAGCGTTATGGTCGAATACTCGATCCGGATCGACTGACGTCGACGTTCATGCGCTTTGATATTCCTGTACTTGAAACAGAAGACGAGTACGTTCTTTATTGTGACTTTGATGTGCTTTTCACTGGAGACGTCCGGTCAGAAGATCTGCCCAAACCGAAACTGCTGGCAGCTGCGCCGGAATTCAATCCCGATGCATCAAAAATGACATACTTCAATGCCGGAGTGATGATACTCAACGTTCCTGCGATGCGTGAGCAATGCGACGCCTTGTTTCAAAGGCTGAGGGAACGGACTCCGAACAACGAAGGCCTCTTTGATCAGGGGTACCTCAATGAGCTCTGCTTTAATGAGTTCGAGATTCTTTCCAATGCCTACAATTGGAAACCCTACTGGGGGTATAACCCTGACGCCAAAATCATTCATTTCCACGGCATGAAGCCGGGCGGAGACAATGTATCGTCCGGGTTCGCCATGAATGACGAAGCGCTTGAAACCTGTCTCACGGCATCGGGGCTTCCTTTTGTAGAGGTGATGAACGGTTACACGAAGTATCTGCAGATGTTTTACGATGTTCTGAAACGAAGCGACAATGGTTGGATTAAGACGTTTAGCGACCATTGCCTAATGGTTGTAGATAAGGATCGAGTGCAAAGGACCAGTATTTCCGGTCAGAATTGATTTGACTGGTCTGGAAGTGCTATACCCGCGATTGAGGTTTTAAGGAACGGTAAAAGAATAAGTTGATATTTTCAGCTGACACCGATAACTCTATGCATTTGTTTTATATTGAACAAATGCATAGATTCCCAGATCAATTCGATCATGTTATTTCATAACCGTTCCTAAGTAAAAGTTCATGAACGGAAATTTAACAATTTTGAACAGAGGGTAGTAAATGAAATTATTGAGAAAGATTGCGGGAATTTATGCAAATTTCGGATCGAAAGGACTACGTGAGGCCTTCAAAAACAAACTATCTGGTCGAAAAGCTCTGCACGGAATTGCTCCACAAAATTTTGCTCAATTTGGCTATGATAGTAGTCCATCTAAAAATGTACCAAATCTTGAAGATTTGAGGAAAATGGTGCAAAGCAAAGAAATCAAGGTGGTGAGTTTCGATATCTTTGATACATTGCTCGTTCGTCCGACAATTTGGCCAACTGATATTTTTCATCTCGTGGCGGCAAAGGTTGACAAGGAACTAAATGTTGATTTTATTAAACTGAGGGAGAAGGCAGAGCAAGGGCTCGGAGATAGAAATGCAACGATTAAAGACATTTATCGTTGGATTTCCAAAGAATATGAAATCCCTGAGAGTCTATGTAACAGGTTGATGGACGAAGAAATTCGTGCAGAGAGTGAGTTGTTGTTTAGGAGAGAGAAATTATATTCCATCTATCTTTGCGCGCTAAAGGCGGGGAAAAGGATAGTTGCAACGAGTGATATGTATCTGCCGAAAGAGGTTTTGGCAAACATCCTAATCGACAAGGGTTACGATAATCTTTCAAGGGTTTATGTTAGTAATGAATTTAAGAGAAGAAAGGATGACGGGACGCTTTTTGATGTTCTAATTCAAGAAGAGAAATGCCAACCACATGAAATCCTTCATATTGGGGACAATCATCATTCTGATTATAAGGTTCCTTTGCAAAAGGGGATCATTGCATATTATTATCCGTCTGTTATAGATTCTGTTTTCTCCGAAACAACTTTGTGGCGACAGGCATACCTAAATATTAAAAAAGAAAATCCATTCGTTAGGTTGATGGTTGGGTATTGTATTGGTCGATATGAAGATCGAATTAGTGATGTGCCGCAAATTTTTAAAGATTGCTACACTCTCGGATTGCTAGGACTTGGACCGGTGATTCTGACAGCAATGATTAAGGTGCTAGGAAACTCGGAAATTCAAGGCCGCTATTCGAAAATTCATTTTGCCTCAAGAGATGGATTTATTCCTCAAAAAGTTTATGAATGTGTGAAAAGCATTTTTGAACAACCTTTGGAATCTGATTATTTCCAAGCGGGGCGAGTGTTGTATCATCCTGCTGTGAGAGATTCTTTTGATAAGTTTATTTTTCCAGAATTACACGGGGCATCTTTGACGGTTGGGGACTTTATTGAAAATTATATACATGATGAAGAAATAAAGAAAGATATTCTAGAGATATTTAATCCTGGGGAGCTAGTGGTTATTAGTTCCGAAAAGAAAGAATGGAAAAGAGTTCTTCTTAAGGCTAAATCTCAGATTGAGCGCTATATAGCGATCAGTAAAGGGAATTTATTAAAGTACTATTCTTCTGTTTTTAGAGGAGAAGGGAGTGCTCTTGTTTTTGACTGTGGTTATTCAGGCTCAATTTCTGATGCTATTACTGGAATTTTAAGGCAGATTCGAGTAGATAAGATTTATTTATGGGAAACGGAGAAGAATAAGACTCTGGATGCTAAAAATGGAACGAATACTTATTGTTTAATTGGGAATTTAAATTGCAGAATGTATCATGCTCTTCATTTAATTTTTGAAGAATTAATGTCACCTGCAATTTTGAGAGCAAAAGGGGTTAATAATTGCGGTGATCCGATATTCGTTTCTGAAAAGTGTTCGCCAGAAATGCTACGAGATCTTTCTGAAGCTCAGAAGGGAATGCTTGACTTCGCAGAAGATTTTGTTAAGTATTTTAAAAAATATGGCAAGGCTTTTGAGGAGATGGATATAGCCCCATTGTTGAATACAATTGAGCATGCATTGTATTTCTCGCCTTACTGTGAAACTTCGTTATTAAAAAATATAAAATTCAATGATAGTGCGATTGGGGTTAATTCATCGTTGGCGAAGAAAGTGGAGCGTTCATTTAAATATCCTATAGGTGTTGGGGGGACGGGATTATTGAATGCCAATAATTACCTTAAGGATTTAGAGGTTTATCCAATTGTTGATCAAAATCTTAGTGAAATAAAGGTTGGGTTGCATTTGCATTTGTTTAATCCTGAATTGGTTTGGGAGATGGTTTCGTATTTAAACAATCTGCCAAAACAAACGGATGTATTTGTAACAACGTCAAATCGGAAGGACGTAAGGTTTTATGAATCAGTGTTTGGTCAGTGTTGTAATGGATTTATAAATAAGCCGACTGTAATATTTTTTGAAAATAAAGGAAGGGATGTTGCCCCCTGGCTAATTGGACTGAAAGGTATTCAGGACAAATATGATCTTTTCTGTCATGTACATGGCAAACAAAGCAAGCACAATGGAACACAAGGGGAGTTGTGGCGAAGATATTTGTTCGACAACCTTTTGTCGAACAAAGCCATATCGGAAATTATGTCTATTTTTGCTAAACAACCGGATATTGGATGCGTTTTTCCAGCGCCATATGGACATATCTATAATATTTGGAGAAATTGTGGCATTGAGGTAATTGGTGATAATGAAAAATTAATGGAAAAGTTAGCTGAAAGGATGTATGGAAGGCCGCGTGAAATACTTAGGTCCGATTTGCTATTTTCCGTCGGGACAATGTTTTGGTATAGGCCGAAAGCGTTTGAGTCGTTGTTTAATGCAGGATTAACGATTGAAGATTTTGAGAGAGAGCCTATTCCACTCGATGGTACCCATGCTCATGCTATCGAGCGCATGATCAAAATAGCTTGCGAGGCTGACGGGTATTCTGCAAAAATTTGGACATCTGTACAAAGAGATAAAACAATAGGTTATTTACATTCGATCTGACAAATAACCCAAAATCTCGCTCTGGATGCATGTATAAATTTTACGTCATCCCCAAAAATGGGTGAATATTAATTAACTACATGCTTGTGGGGACTGTCTGAGGGATATAGCTGTACATGCTGGATAACTCAGGCAGTCCAACACCTGCAGTGATCATTCGTTCTGTCGCAGGAAAAGCAACGAACTTTTGTGAAGCCGAAGACAGCGAACAAAGACCTATCAGTAACTGTTTTCTGCCATTTTGCGCAATTGGGATAGCGTGATTCCGTTGTACGTGAAGTAATCTGGCCCGCAGTAGGCGGCGGAGGCCGTCCTCCTATCCGCCGGAAGGTAACTGCCGACGAAGGGAGAGAGCTTGTAGATTCTCCCTTCGTATTCCACAGTGTCGTCCGAGGCGACGCGCACCTGAATCCCCGTTGGCTTAAAGGTGACGAATTCGCCTATTTTGATGCCGGCCAGGCTGAACTTGAATCTTCCGCGGCGTGCCTTCTTTGGGACTGATTTCGGGGGCTGCTCGGTGTCCAAACTGTCAGGGAACGGCTTTCCGTCCCGGTATACAGTGATGACGGCGTCGTCCAAAGTCGAAGCGACATCCCGGAAAATGTCGAGCGCCACTTCCGGGGGAACGTTGAAGAACTCACGATTCTGCCGAATGCGAAGGTCGGTAAGCCGGTCAATCATCTTGTGCACCATCTTCTCGACCTCGTTGAATTTGGCTGTGCGGATGGTGGCGTAGACCGCGAATGGCAGGGGAACCGCCGTATTGTCAAGCTCCTTGGAACGGACGTCGACAGGGCGGGAGCTCTTGCCTATCTTGATCCAATCCTGTCGGAAGCTCTCGTTGGTCAGGATGTATACGTACCCGGGTGCTGATGTCATGGCGGCTTGTGCGACGATGGAACAGATCGAAAGACGGTCCCGATACCGGTTGGCGTGCGGCAATAGGTCAGTCATCGACGGCCACACGCCCAGTAAAAAGAGACTTCTTAAAATTCTATCATCGGCATAAGCCCGTCTTGAAGGATCACCATCACCGGAGGCGGGGATTTCTAATTCAGAGAACTGTGGGAAAGGTCGAGGTTCAAGACAACAGGGCGCAGAGGTAAAATGAACACGCATGCCGTGCTTCTGGTTCGGTAGTGAAAATGAGTCTGAGAGGTGTGAAATCACGCGCGAGCGGTGATCAATTCCATAAATGACACTACAAACGAAGTGAAGAATGCTCTCTAACGATTGAAATTACTGAGTAGTTCGAATCCCGCCGCCCGACCAAATCCAGGAAAAGAGGTTGTTCAGAAATGAACAGCCTCTTTTTTTTCATCCGTACTTAGCGCCCGGGGGCCTCCGGTCGTTTCGAGCCGTAAGGTTCCCTTGAGGTTCGCGGTCTAACATTCATGATGCAGGCGTCCGCACGCGGCGGGCGCCTTTCGATTCCACGACCCAAGGAGAGACGTCATGACGCCGCAGGAAGCCGTCAGTGCATTTTTCAACACCATGAGGAGCGAGACCGATCAGGCGGGTCTCATGTACTCGCAGTTCGCCGTCGTTCAGGCGCTCGATTACGTCATCGACCGCTGGGAGGATCTCAACCCGCTCGCCCGCGACAAGGCGGGGAACCGCACTCGAGAATGGCTCGAGCACCTTGAGACGGTCTTCGGCGGCATGAGCACCGAGGAGCTCTGCGCGCACAAGTTCGACTTCTCCGCCGAGCTTCGCGACATCGCCGACCGCGGCTTCACCGAGGACCGCGTGATCCCCGACTACAGGGGCGACAACTTCCAGCGCGTCGCACAGGCCCGCGCCATTCTCGCCGACGGCATCTACGGCTCCGTCGACGGCATCGTCGCGCACATCAGGGACCAGGGCTGCCCCTACGCACTCCACGCCACGAGCCTTGAAATCGTCCGTCGCCTCGCTCGCATCGACGTCGAGCGCTTCGGTGAGGACAACTGCCCCGGCCAACTGAAGATGCTCGAGACGAT
>ERZ894180.1530-NODE-1530-length-13682-cov-12.542086_pt1 | contig 13682 bp, 18 predicted proteins | sample MGYA00380278_ERZ894180 | MGnify/ENA primary metagenome ERZ894180 (study PRJEB32331, sample SAMN06328450) | human gut metagenome | biome: human gut microbiome; feature: stool | host: Homo sapiens | collected 2013-02-24 ...
AAAGGGGATTCTTTAGGTGGACAGGCAATGAATGATTTAGCAATGTCTGTAAAGTATATTATTTATCATGAAATAAACGAAAAAATAAGAATTGAAATAGAAGCAAAAATAATCAGTGATTTAGCAACTATTGTTGTTTTTGAATACATTATATATCTTCTTTTAAAATATAGTAATTGCTCGGTTTATATTAGATTTAGACCTAGTATTTTAAAATATACTCAAAGTTTTATAGATGGCTCCATAGTAGGTGATTTTATAAATTCAAATCAAAGTTTTATTTTGAAACGTAAAGATTACATACACAATTTTGAATCAGAAGCTCCTTATACGAATCTGCATAGATATAGAAAGTTGATTAAAAATGACAAGGATGTAAATAAAAAAATAAACAAGGTTTCAACTGATGCCTATAATTTTTTACAAAATCAATTGAATGATGAAGCGTATATAGAAGATTGTGTAGAAGTGATTGGAGAATTATGTTCTAATGCTACAGAACATACAAAAGAAGATTGCATTTTAACTATAGAATGTGGCTATGGACTTAATGAAAAAGAACAAAAGAAAAATATTTTATCAATTGTGGTTTCTAATGTATCTGAAAATTTGTTTTATCAAAATATTTTGCATGCTAATGAGCAAGGGAAAATTAAAGTTGAGTATTTGGATAAGGCAAAACAAAATCACGGTCACCATTTTGGGGAAATTGTATCCGATGAGTATTCTATAAGATATGATGAAGAGTATTTTTATATGGTTTCTGCGTTTCAGAAGGGTGTATCATCAAGACTAGACCAATCAGATACAGGAGGAACTGGGCTGTTAAAAATAATTTATAACATTTTAGGTAAGACAGATGATAATTTTTGTTATATACTAACAAGTAATAAAGTGCTGTTTTTAATAGAAGAATTTATTCAACCAAAAGATAAGACTTTTATCGGATTTAATGAAGAAAACGATTATTTATCTGCAATCCCTGCTAAAAAGTCGTTAGGAAAATCATATATGTCTTTTGGAGGAACTATTTTTTCTTTGAATTTAATTTCAGACAAGGAGAAAAATGATGAATAGAATTAATTTATACTTTGATAAATCTCTTTCTCATATAGCAGGAAATCCCTATGGGCAGGAAGTATATTTAAACCAAATAAAAGATCAGTTAAAATTGGATGAAGAGAATGAAATATATTTTCCTATTCAGATAAAAGGCGTTTCAATCTCTTTTATTCAAGGATTGATAAAAGATTTGGTGAACAAATATGGTAAAGAAAAAGTTCTACAACTTATTACTTTGAAGTCTGATAACGAAATGTTACAAGAACGATTAAATAGAAATATTAAATTTTAGGGGATTACTATCGAATGGATTTTATTAAGTTTAAAATGATTGAATATGTAGTGAATGCTACTGGCAATACTCAAAAATTTGGTTTAGATACTATGATTGCTATTATGTCGTTTATTGTTTCTGTGTTTGCCTTATATACTACAAAAAAAATTTATAGAGTTGATGAAACAAAAAATTTGTATAAGGAAGTATTTGAAGATGATTTATTAAAGCAATTTCCTGAAAAAATATACCATCTTTTAGAAGAATGCTCGTATGATAATTACTATGATTGCATAGACTCTTTATCTAAAGTAAAAGAAAAATTATATTTTTTCCAACTATATAATCCCTCACTTTATATGGAATTGAAGAATGATATTATAGGTATAAATGAAAATATAGAATTATTAATGCAAAATCGTGATGTATCAGATAAATTAAGTTACTATAAATCATGTGTTCAATATAAAGTGCATGAATTCTATCATTCAGTATATCAGCTTTCATTTATTAAAATTCTGTATTATGACATTTTAAATGAACACTCTTTAAGAAAAGAGAAGAAAAAATGGAAAAATAATTAAACGATGCATGAAGCTTTAATGTTGATCAATAAAGTGATATCTAGGTATAATCGAAAAGTTTTAGGTAATCTGTGACTTTTTTATTAGAAATCAAATCTATCATAAAATAGCCCTAGGCAACATTGAGTTGTCTAGGGCTATAAGAAATTATAAAGCAATCTGCCAAACACTTCACATCGATTTTTTAGAGAACGACTTTGTAAATGAGTATTCCACGCACTGAGAGCCATCCATTCCAACATTTAGAGCCACCTAATCCATTAATCAGAGCCATTTATACACCTAATTGCAAGACTAGATAAATATACTTACTTATCTGTTAATATCTTACAACTGGAGCTAATATTTTATATCTACAATGCAGTGTGGACTTATACAACCGATTCAATGGACTTCGTCACCGTATCGACTGGACTTTTTTTTCCGTATTAGATGGGCTTGCCCATATGTAATATTCATATTAGCTTCTTCAATTTCCTGAAACAAATCAGGCAAACGTGTATATTGAACTCTGTATCTTTCCATGCATGCATTAACCCCTAAAGCGTTGTAAGCTCATTTGACAGCATATATGCATTTGAACCTGTAATATAAACATCAACATGGTCTCTGATATAAAGATTATCAACCACTTTTTCGAATAATGGAACTTCCTGAATCTCATCGAAAAAGATGTATGTCATCTTATCCGCACACAAGCGTACTTTGAGGTAATTGTATTGCGTCATATAATCTTTTAAAGGTTCGTAATCCAGATTTTCAAAATTAATGGAAATAATCTATTCTGGTGTGACTCCATTCGCTAAAAGTCTTTGTCGATATTGCTTTAGAAGTACAGATTTTCCACAGCGATAGATTCCGGTTTCGACCTTGATTTGCTGCTCGTCTTTCCATGCCCAAGCCTGGTCAAGATATTCTTTTCGTTCAACCATATCTGCACTCCTCCATTTTTCTAAGTCTGGCATATTATACATAGAACAGCATATTATTTTCCCATTTCAAAAACATTTATTATATTCCCTCTAATATTTTACACTATCGCAAACACATCAGATAAAAGCCAAAGCACCTTTTCTAAACTTGTCCAAAATAACTTAGTCATCGAAAAATTTACCGGGATAGTTAGTGCAGGATTCTTTCTATTAGCTATTGGGCAACATAGAAATTGAAAGAAGAATGAATTAAAATGGAATGTAAATATATCTTAAATGATGAATGTTTTGTATAATTAGTGTGTAGTTTAATATTGGAGAAAAGAATATGAGATGTATCTTAATGAATAAAAATACACCTGTACTAGAGGTTGAATACATGAGTGGTGTTGGTGTATTCACGAATATATATGCGTTGTATAATACGGACTATATGCCTTATCATTTGTATGTTTCATGTGTTGAATTGAGTGAATGGTTTAAAAATCGTGGGATCCCATCCTTTAGAGATCGGTTGGATTTATTGATGCACCGTTTGAATGTACATGCACCAAGTGAATTATTAGATAAGGCTTTTGGTTTATCCTTATCCGATCAATATTGGTTAAAACCAAAGGATTTAGATATATCCTATGATAAGATCAATTTTTTTGAAAATGATTTTGAATATGCTCCATTCATGGATGCTTCTTTATCAAAGAATAGTGATTGTATTCAAAATGAATCTTCATTATATTCTCCAAATAATACAACGGATGGTATGTTAAGAAAGGCTTGGATTATTGAAGATGGTATTCGCTATTTATTGAAGGGTGGCTATAAAAATGAAACACTACAACCTTTTAATGAAGTTTTGGCTAGTGAAATTTGTAGAAGACTAGGATTTGATCATGTTGAATACTCATTGGCAATCTACAAAGATATGGTTGTTTCTAAATGTCCATGTTTCATTGATATCAATACAGAGCTTGTAACGGGTCGTCAAATTATGGATGATTCGATAGATGACTATGAGTCTTATATTAAAAAATTAGAATCAGAAAGTATTGATGATGCTCGTATTAAAATGGAGAATATGTTTATACTTGATTATTTAATGTTAAATGAAGATCGGCATTTAAATAATTTTGGCATCATTCGAAATGTGAATACACTCAAATGGGTGGATGTTGCACCTATATTTGATAATGGACAAAGTCTTAATATTCAATATTATGATGATAATGAAATGCATGTTGTTGGTGAAGGAAAATTCTTTTATGAAATCAAACCATTTAAAGAAATTATTCAAGTCGTACAAGATTTAAATCGTGTTGATATAGATACGCTACAAGACTTACCTGCATGGTTTGATGACTTGTTGCATCAGTATCAACATATGACTTACTATTCAGATCAACGTATTCATAAGCTATGTATTTTGTTGAATCGACAAATTCATAATCTTAAGTTTTTCTTAAGTAGTTGAGATAACAAGAAATTCATCTTATAATTGAATCAATCGAAAGGATGTTTGTTATGTTTTGTAAAAATTGTGGTCACGAAATCAGTGACGATGCAAAGTTCTGTTCAAATTGTGGAACAAAAGTAGAAGTCGAAGAAGAAATTGTTGAACCCATTGAGGTTGTTGATAAAACACAAGCCAAAGAATGGTATTATGTAGAGAATAATGATTCTAAAGGTGCATTTACTTTAGAAGAAATGAAAGAATTGATTGAATCCAATAAAATTACGGGTTCTACTCTCGTATGGAAGGCAAGTTTAAAGGATTGGCAAAAACTAGCGGATAGTGAGCTTAATGAATTCATGCATGTGGATGAAGAAAAGAATTGGTATTATGTTGAAAATAATGATTCCAAAGGACCTTATACACAAGAAGAAATGAAAGAGTTTATGGATGCGGGTATTCTTTCAGGCAATAGCTTTGTATGGAAAACAGGTATGCAAGATTGGACGCACCTAAAAAATACAGAGCTTGCAGGAAATGAAATGCCAGAACAAGAACCTACACCACAACCTTCTTATTATGGGGTGAAAGAAAAGAGTATTGCCTTAAATGTTGTATTAACGTTTGTGACATGTGGACTTTATGGGTTTTATTGGCTTTATACAATCGCCAAAGATTTAAATGATTTATGTGCAAGCCAACACAAAGAAAAAGGTCCCGATCCATTCCTTGTAGTTATATTAAGTATTGTCACTTGTGGTATTTATCATATCTACTATATGTGGAAGGCTGGTAAGATGGTTTCAAGCCTTACTAAAAATGGTCAACACCTAAGTGATGATAGTGTTATTCTAATGGTATTAGCCATTCTACAACTATCATTAGTTTCTTATTGCATCCTACAAAGTAATATCAATGGACTCACAAAAAACTAAGACTTTAGGAATAGTTCTTATACTATTCCTTCTTTTATTATTCTACAAATGTCCTATTCAAACACTGACAGGCTTACCATGTCCTGGATGCAACATGAAGACAAGCCTATACTATCTACTTCATTTTAAATTCTCTTTATCCTTCTATTATCATGCACTCCTTATTCCAACCATTGTTGTATTTGTATGGATTGTATTCAATTATAAGAATCATGAACAAACAAAGAAACTATTGATGATCTGGGCTATTTTCATGATTGTCTATTATATCTACCGTATGATTGTTTATTTTCCCAATAGTCCAATGATGTATTCTAAAGAAAATTTAATTTATTTCATATTTAGACACGTATAATGTCAATTAAAGATGTATTGTGAAAACAAAAGGAGGACAAGAAGATGTCAAACATTTATTTCACAATCACTGGTTTAAACCATTATTACGGAAATGAGTTTCTAGAAAAGGAAATGGTCGTTTATCTAAAGAAAGATAAAGACAATGAATATGATAGGGAAGCCATTAGTGTCAATCTTGCAGGTCTAGGAAAGATTGGCTATGTTGCCAATAGTCCATATACAGTACTAGGAGAAAGCTATAGTGCTGGAAGATTATATGATAAGATCGAAGATGAGGCACAGGGTAAGATCAAGTTCATTCTAGATAAGGGAGTTGTATGTGAACTTGTAGAATAAGGGTATTAAGGAATTGGAATAGGTATAGGTAAGATGTGGTATCAGGGTGACAATAAAGTATTGGATGAGCCAAAAATATATTTAGATGGTTCATACAAAGATTTTGGATATGGATTCTATTGTACGAATTTTGAAAAACAAGCTAAAAGATGGGCGTTAACTAAAAAGAATAAGCACGTTGTGAATGTATATTCTTATACTGAAAATAAGAATTTAAATTGTTTGATTTTTAAAGAGATGAGCGATGAGTGGCTAGACTTTGTAGTTTCATCAAGACAAGGCATAAGACATGAATATGATATTGTTGAAGGGCCAATGGCGGATGATACAATTTGGAATTATGTAGATGACTTTTCGCGTGGATTAATTTCTAGAACTGCATTTTGGGAGTTGGTTAAATTCAAGTATCCTACACATCAAATTGTATTTTGTACAGAAGCCGCTTTGAAATGTCTAGAATATGCTAGGAGCTACGAGTTATGATCAACAAATATTTTGATGAGCCTATCGTAGAAAATGATTTGTTTTATACTTGTTTCTTGATTGAAAAAGTGTCTAGATATCTTCATTAGCGAAACTCATATGTTGTGAATAAACTTGGATATGATCCTTTGTATCATTTGATAAGTGTCGCAAATGTCTTGCATAGCGAAAATTCAGATCAGGTTGTTTATGATGTGATTGAAGAATATGGGTTAAAGCAGGGCAATTTTCATATTGAAGATGTAAATCGTGAATTATGTACACATATTCCAACTGAATTGGATATGGGAAAAGTATATTCAAGACTTATAGTGGATACATTATATCCTGGAGAAGATTATATTGAAGGGATTCTAAGGATCTATAATGATGAAATTTGTAAAACGCTAGATGATTATAATAATGGTGCATATTATGAGCCTTCTTATGTGATTGCGCGTGCATATAAAAATGGTGAGTTTTAAAAAAAGATTGTGGACTTATTGCTCCACAATCTTATCTAAACTATGAATGAATTCTACAACCATCTTACGTTTGATGTCATCGATTCGAACAAGTTTATTCAAGGCTTCGATTTCATCTTCATTATCCAGGCAAACGATTTCTCGTCTTAAACGATCGATTTCATCTTCTAAACGATTTTGTTCTTTAATATACTGTTCATGAACAGCTTTGATTTGATTGTATAATTGATTATCCATGTTTACACCGCTTTCTTTAATCATCATATAGTAAACGAGAGAATAAAACAACTTATTTTTCAAAATGATTTGAGTTTTTACTTTTTCTTTGATAAACTAAACTCAAAGCGATGACAAGAAGGAGTAATTTACTTGTATTCTTTAGAGAGCAGGCGGTTGGTGAAAGCTTGTGTATAGGGTAGATGAAGGTAGTCTTTGAGTTGAATTTATGAAATGTAGTAGTAAATTTCGTGACACAGCGTTAATGTGAATGAGAATAAAATTAGGTGGTACCACGTCAAGCACGTCCTATGTGGATGTGCTTTTTTATATGTACAGAAAGGATGATTGTGGATGACGTTGGAAGCAAAATATAATCATTTAGCAGTAGAAAATGATAAATACCAAAATTGGATTGAAAAAGGATATTTCACAGCGGGCGATCTATCAAAACGCCCATATTGTATTGTGATCCCTCCACCAAACGTAACTGGAAAGCTACACTTAGGACATGCATGGGATACAACACTACAAGATATTTTATGTCGTTATAAAAGATTAAAGGGCTATGACGTATGTTGGGTAGCCGGTATGGACCATGCGGGTATTGCGACACAGGCAAAAGTAGATGCTCGTTTAAAATCAGAAGGCATTTCTCGTTATGATATTGGTCGTGAAAAATTCTTGGAAAGAGCTTGGGAATGGAAAGAAGAATATGCTTCTACCATTCGTAGTCAATGGGCTAAATTAGGTTTGTCTTTAGATTATAGTCGTGAACGCTTTACATTAGACGAAGGATTAAGTCATGCCGTTCGTAAAGTCTTTGTAGACTTATATAAGGATGGACTAATCTATCAAGGTGAAAGAATTATCAACTGGGATCCAGAAGCCAAAACAGCATTGTCTAATATTGAAGTAGAACATAAAGAAATTATGGGTCACATGTATTACTTTAAATATAAAGTCGTTGAAACAGGAAAAGAATTAGTGATTGCGACAACACGTCCTGAAACCATGTTTGCCGACCAAGCTATCTTTGTTCACCCAGACGATGAAAGATATAAAGACATCGTTGGAATGCATGCGATTAACCCTGCCAATGGAGACAAACTTCCAATCATGGCTGATGATTACATTGACATGAGTTTTGGTACAGCCGTTATGAAATGTACACCAGCACATGACCCTAATGACTTCGCATTAGCTAAAAAATACAACTTACCAATGCCTATCTGTATGAATCCAGATGGAACAATGAATGACATGTGTGGTAAGTATGCTGGTATGGATCGTTTTGAATGTCGCGAAGCTTTAGTTAATGACTTTAAAGAAGCCGGTGTAGTTGATCATATTGAAGAACACTTACACCAAGTAGGACACTCTGAAAGAACAGGTGTAATTGTAGAACCTTACTTAAGTAAACAATGGTTTGTAAAGATGAAACCACTTGCACAAGAGGTATTAAAGAATCAAGAAATTGAAGATCAAAGAATTAACTTTGTACCATCTCGTTTCAATAAAACATTTGAACAATGGCTAGAAAATATTGAAGATTGGTGTATTTCACGTCAATTGTGGTGGGGACATCGAATTCCTGCTTGGACAAACAAAGAAACGGGTGAAATCTATGTGGGAATGGAAGATCCAAAAGACATTGAAAATTGGACACAAGATGAAGATGTATTGGATACTTGGTTCTCAAGTGCATTATGGCCATTCTCAACACTTGGCTGGCCAGAAACAACAGCCGATCTAGAACGCTATTTCCCAAATGATGTATTAGTAACAGGATATGACATCATCTTCTTCTGGGTAGCTCGTATGGCATTCCAAACACGCTACTGCATGAAGAACCGTCCATTCAAAGATGTATTGATCCATGGCCTTGTTCGTGATACACAAGGACGTAAAATGTCTAAATCATTAGGCAATGGTATTGACCCAATGGATGTGATTCAAGAAAAAGGGGCTGACGCATTACGTTTCTTCTTAACAACAAATTCAACGCCAGGACAAGACTTACGTTTTGACGAAACAAAGATGGATGCTAGCTGGAACTTTATCAATAAGATCTGGAATGCAGCTCGTTATGTTCAAATGCAAATTGGAGATACAAAACCAGAACTAGACATGACAAAAGCCAACAGTGTAGACAAATGGATCTTAGCTCGTTTTAATGAAGTATTAGACCATGTATCTACAAATATGGACAAATATGAATTGGCTATTGTAGGAAACGAACTTTATAGCTTTGTATGGGATGATTTCTGCAGCTGGTACATTGAACTTTCTAAAGCTACTCTATATTCAGAAGACGAAAGCCTAGTCGCTAATACAAAAGCTGTTCTATATACAGTCATGATGGGAATTTTAAAAGTATTATCTCCATTCATGCCATTTGTGACAGAAGAAATCTATTTGAACTTACCTCATGATAAAGAAAGCTTAAATGTTGAAACTTGGCCAGAAAAAGTTGAATTTGAATATACAGACGCAGAAAAAGACGAAATGGCATTAGTAATCAGTGCAATTCAAACGGTTCGTGAAATCAAAGTTGAATACTCAATGAAACCAAGTGAAGATTTAACGATTTCATTACACAACGACAATGGTTATGTAGCACTAAATACAGAATCAACTGCCATTTTAGCACGCATGGCACATGCGACTGTTAAAGAAGACTTAAATACAGAAGATGTACTTTCTCGTACAATTGAAAAGGCTGTATTAACTGTTGCGATGGATGCATTAATTGACTTAGAAGAAGAAAAAGGAAAACTTGAAAAAGAAATCGCACGTCTAGAAAACGAAATTAAACGTTGTTCAGGCATGCTGAAAAATCCTGGCTTTGTCAATAAAGCACCAGAAGCTAAGGTCAACGCAGAAAAAGAAAAACTAGCATCTTACACAGAAAAGCTAGAAATGACTAAAACACAATTAGATAACATCCTTAAAAAATTAGGATAGTATAAATTACGCTCAGATTTTCTGGGCGTTTTTTTTAATCGACAAAACATTTGTTTCTACATCTCTTGACTTTCCTTTCTTTCTTTCTCACAATAAGAAAGAAAGAAGAAAGAAACGAGAAAGGAAGGTTCAGGTGATGTTAGAATTTGAGAACCAAAATATCAAATTTAAACAAGAGTATGTCCCTGACATCCGAAAAGAAGTGATGGTATTTGCGAATGCAGAGGGTAGCACAGTCTATGCTCGAGTACGAAAAGATGGAGCAATTATGGTTATTGACAATCGGTGGTGCAGTAATCATGGCAGGTGTTGCATCCCTCGGTATCAGCTTCGCATTCTGACTGAACTGGAGAAACAGTAAAAAAGTCAAAAGAAAAAAAGGTTCAACGCATCAGGCTCTTTTAAGGGGTTGCCCGAAGACGACCACCGCAAAATATATCGACAGAAGCATTAGTGAATTGAGTTGCTAATGCTTCTTTTTTTAGCTTTACACATTCTGCAAAGTTAAGGACATAATGAGCACCATCCTTTGTACAAGGATATCTTACCAACTATGTTGACAATAATGATGTCTATTTAATGTATGGAGGTCGTTAGATGGATGCTCATATAATATAATCGAAAATGAATTGTCTAGGGAATTACTTACTAAAAGAAAGGAAACCTATTATGTATTATGATTAAGAGAAAATATAAAAATGAATAATCGAACTTGCGATGGATGCATTAATTGACTTAGAAGAAGAAAAAGGAAAACTAGAAAAAGAAATCGCACGCCTAGAAAACAAAATCAAACGTTGTTCAGGCATGTTGAAAAATCCTGGCTTCGTCAATAAGGAACCAGCAGCTAAAATCATGCAGAAAAAGAAAAACTAGCATCTTACACAGAAAAGCTAGAAATGACAAAAACACAATTAGATAACATCCTTAAGAAATTAGGATAGGAAACACAAACGCCCAGAGACAAGCTCTAGGCGTTTTTGTGTTTAATAAAAATGTCTATTAAAAAAATAGATATGTAGTTAATAGACTCATGTGTGTTTATGATTTTAATTCGACAGATTTAGAATCTATGGTTTTTGTTTCAATACTTTCTACACCAACTACCTTATGTGTGGTAGTTTCGATTATAAGAACATCATTTTTTAACTCATAGGGGCAGAGGATATATTGGTCTCCATTACAATATACCATTATATAATTAATTTTATTAATGTTGGTTGTTATGTAAAAATCCTTTTCCTTTATGGAATTAAAACCATCGTAATATATGCATCCATTAAATATACAAAAAATTAGAGACAATACAAAAATTATGGCTATAATACCTGAGGAAAATGCAAACTTTTTCAAATCAGATATAAAATTTCCACTGCAATATAATAAAACAATAAAAAGAAGTATAAAGGCAACGTATAAAAATATAGATCCTTTTAATACATATATAAAATCATGCTGATTAGGAATCAAGTAATTAAATGAAATATAAAATGGTAAAAAAGTACATATGACTATAATGATTATTACAGGAAGCTTTTTAAAATGTCTTTTTGTGATTTAAAATTATTATAAATCCAGTTGGAAGTCAAAAAGAAATATAGTAAAAAAGGTAACACAAATATTAAGGCATAAATATATTCGATATAGTTGATTTTTATTAAATGAGGATCAATATGAAATGCATCAACTTGTCCTCGATTATATATATAAACAAAATAACAAATAGTTGCATATACGATTGTTAATGATACAGTTCCAACGGATATAATCATTTGGTAATTGTCTTTAAATAATTTAAAAATTTTGTCTTTCATATCAAATTTCTCCTTATTATATAAAGTATATAATAAAGCTAATCAAATAATCTATATGATTTGAGATTGTACTTTAAAGCTGCTTTGTACGATTAAAATTAACATCTGAATCAGTTATGGTTTGAAAGTCTTGACAAAACAAATTTTAGAGAATGTTATAATGAAGGAAATAGTGCAAAGGAGGATTTATGTTTGAATATGGAGTTGAAATGAGCTATAACGAAATGAACGATGCAATTAAAGAATCTTTAGACGATCCTTTTAATAAAGAATTAATTAAGGCGGTTGAATATAAAGTTGGTACACATTTACATTGGTTATTTGATTATTTTGAAAGAGTATCCAATAAAATGATTATAGAAGATGTTAATTTTTTTTCTAGGACTAAAGTTTGCGAATAATAATTTAAAACACAATAAATTATTAAAAAGAATTGTTGATAAAAAGGGTGGATTTAGATTTCCTATAAGATTTTCAATGACTTACGAGAGCGTTAAATTTGTCTGGGATGATATTGATCCAAAGGTTGTACATCGGAAAAATGAGTATCAATATGAAAAATATAAAGAATATATACAAGGCAAAAATGTTCTAACTACTTTTGAAGAGGCACAACAAAGATTGGAAAAATATAAATGAGTTATTTCAGGTTATAAAGTCAAGTGATCATAAGATTATGGATGAATATTGATAGTGATTCTATTAATGGTCGTATATAGTATCGAATTTTGGGCGACAGCATGATAGAATATTTATACAAAGAAATGGAAGGTTTATGAATGAGTGAAGGAAACTGTACATTTAAAACTTACAAAACTGTAGATGAACAAATTGAGTATTTGAAAGAAAATAAGAAAATAATCGTACCTGAAGAATATCGTTATACTTTGGTTGAACAGAACTATGTATCATTGATTAATGCATATAAAGAATTCTTTGCATGCGGACTTAAAGGCCCAAAACAAGATCATGTATATAAAAATTTCACAAGAATAGAACAAATACTTGAGATATTTGAACTTGATAAAAATATTGAACAGGTGCTATATGAGTTAATAGGTGATTTTGAAAGACATTTAAAAAATGTGCTTATTCAAGAATTATGTACTAAATATACGGAAAGTTCTAGCCCAGATGAAGAACATGATGTTTATTGTATTTCTTATATACAGGAAATAGAAGCGTTCTATTATGAAATAATTAAATATGATTCGACCGATGAAGTGTTTAATGCATTAGAAAATGGCTTGTCGATAAAAGAATTAAACATACCTAAATTTTGTAAAAACATTTTTATGGAATTACGAAGTGGAAAATATATCTACAATCGTGATTTATTTGTTTCTAGATTCTCTTTGATTCAAAAAATATATTTCTATGGCGGTGGGAAGAATATAGAAAATCCGAATAAATGTGAATCTAAAAATGAATTAATAAGACATTATATCAAAACGCAGAAATATGTACCAATGTGGGTTTTACCAAATGCTTTAACTTTTGGTGAATTACAGATTCTTTTTACAATGTTGGATTCGTATTCACAACAACATATTATTTCAAAACTATTAGATTATGATTCCAATCGAATCAGATTGAATTATATAAATGTTTTTTCATCCTATTTAGAAATAATTCGTAATTTAAGGAATATAGTTAATCATTATGAACCCATTATTCCGTATTTTATAGTTAAAATAACGGATAAAAAAATTGAAAATTCTCAAATTGTAAAAGCATTAAATGTATTATTAAATAATTTTCTATTAATCTACAATCGTGTGGTTGACAAATCCTTTATTTACGGGTATATC
>ERZ894180.1534-NODE-1534-length-13664-cov-6.538614_pt1 | contig 13664 bp, 10 predicted proteins | sample MGYA00380278_ERZ894180 | MGnify/ENA primary metagenome ERZ894180 (study PRJEB32331, sample SAMN06328450) | human gut metagenome | biome: human gut microbiome; feature: stool | host: Homo sapiens | collected 2013-02-24 ...
GAAACGGTGGGCTTCAGCGGATCGTATTTGCGGGAGGCGGTGGCTTCAGACAGGTAGCAATCTACCGGCTCCTTGTAGCTGGTATATACTCTCGCGGTTGCAACGAAGTAATCCTTCACAGGCTCAACATGCAATGCGATTTTCCCTTCGGGATGCCGCAGACGGAACCACGCAAGCTGCGCCATGACGGGCAGCCGCTTCCGCGTTTCCTGCGTCGTAAGGTCTACATAATCGACCGCCAGCTGGGAGGGATCGAAGCCATCCACCTGATTGATGGTGTTCAGGACAGAAAATTGGGAATTGTTCATGTCATTATCTCCTATCAAAATGGAATATAGGTGAAGCGGTACTGGAGCCATGCGGGCAGTACCGTGTTGACCATCTTGCTGACGGCATCCCGGTAGGATTCCGGAGCAGTCGGGGCAAAGCTCTGGAACTGCTTGCGGAAGCTGGTGATCACCGTTTGGAGATTGCCAAGTGCGGTGGCACGCTGTTTCTTCAGCTTTTCGTCCGCGGGAATCCCAAACTGCCGTTCCTGAAGCATACAGGTAAAGAGCGCATCCACAATCTTGTAGTGAAAGCTCATTACATTCACATCAGAGGTAACGGGGGCGGTCTTAACAAAGTTCATGCAGCTTTCCAGAATGGAGATCCGGTAAAGCAATTCCTGATAACCAAAAAGCTGATCCATGGTCAGCTTATGCTCCGCAATTATTGCGTTGAGCTGCTGTTTGTTCTGGTAGTACATATCCAATGTGGTTGCCATAACGGTCATTTCCTTTCTACTCAATGAAGTCTTGAATTCTTTGCGCCAGACGGGTACCCCGCTGGTCAGCTTTGGTATTGCGGATCGCTCTGCACAACGCTTTTCGTTCACCAACGATGGTGAGCCGAAGCCTTGCGCGGGTAATTGCTGTGTAGACGATGGCACGCATCAGCATGATCGCGTGGGCGCATTGCAGGTTCAGAATGACAGATTTGTACTGGGCGCCCTGAGACTTATGAACAGTGGAGGCGTATCCGAGATCCAGCATTCTAAGCTGGTCGTTTTCGTATTTCATGATCCGACCGTCTCCAAAGTCGATCTCCACGACAGCCTCGTTTTCGGAACCGGTAATGTTGGTGATGTAGCCCACGTCGCCGTTGTTGACCTGCTCGTAGTTCTTGATCTGCATGACCTTATCGCCAAGCCGGAAGCGTAGCTGTCCGGAAACGGCTTCAGCCTTCCCTGGAGCTGGTGGATTCACCAGTGCCTGCAGCCGTGCGTTCATGGCATCTACCGATGTTTCGGTCCTACGCCGGAAGGGGGTCAGGAATGCCGTGCCGTCCACACCAAATTTCTGAACTTCCTGCATATACAGGTTTTCAATGATATCGGCGGATACTGCCAGATCATTGGAATCAAAGAACATGAAATCCGGGCCGTACTCCATACTCAGATTGCCATGCTTGATCAGCCGGGCATTGGTAGCGATCCGGCTTCCGGCGCTCTGGCGGAACACATGATCCAGACGAACCACGGGTACAGCGCCGCTGTTGATGATGTCCTTTAAGACAGCGCCGGGGCCTACAGAGGGAAGCTGGTCCGCGTCACCTACCAGAATCAGTCTGGCATGAGGCGGGATGGCAGCAAACAGCCGCTCTGCGAGAAAGGCGTCCATCATGGAGACCTCATCTACAAGAATCAGATCCGCATTCAGCATGATGCCTTCAGTCAGGGTGCCGTCAGGGTTCGCCTTGATGCACAGGGCCTTGTGGATCGTCGATGCCGGCAGCCCGGAGGATTCCTTCATCCTTTGCGCTGCCTGTCCGGTGGGGGCGCAGCATATGATCTGCGCTTCCGGATACTTTTCCTGATACAGATCAAGGATTGCCCGCTGAACTGCGGTTTTGCCTGTCCCCGGGCCGCCCGTTATGACGCAGAACTTTGTGGAAAGCGCCATTTTTACCGCCTCCCGCTGCTCCGGCGCCAGTGTGATCCTGAGCTTCCGTTCCTCGCCCAGAATGGCGTGATCCAGATTCTCGTAAGGCTCTACGGTCGTTTTCATCTGCTGTGCGATATGAAAGGCAATATTGTTTTCCACAGTGGCAGTCGCAGTGCGGTAGATGTAGTGGTCATAGCAGACAAGCCGGTTCGCCTGTACCAGTTGGAAGGCTCTTGCGGCCGCCATCTCCTCAGTGATCTCCGGTGTTTCCAGAAGGCGCAGCGCCCTGCGGAGGAAATCGTGCTTTTCCAGACACATATGTCCCTCCGCCTCGCCTTCGGCGATTGCGTACATCAGCGCTTCGTCGACACGCTCCGGGGAAACGGCGGGAAGCCCCAGACTCATTGCCAGCTTGTCAGCTGTCTTGAATGCGATACCTGCCATTTCCACCAGTTGGTACGGATGCTTCCGGATGATATCCAGAGTATCCTTTCCATACTCACGGTAGATCTTAATGGCTCGGTTGGCGGTAACACCGTGGGGAGTCAGAAAGGCAATCACGTCCCGGGCGCCGCGGGCGGCCAGATAGGAATCAGAGATCATCCTGAGACGCCTTTCGCTGATGCCCCGAATGGTTATGAGCTTCTCCGGCTCCTGATCCAGAATCTCCAGCGTGTCTTGGCCGAAGGAATCGTAGATTTTCTCTGCGATTTTTCGGCCAACACCTTTGATCTGACCGGATGCCAGATAACCGATGATGCCCTCCTTGGTATGGGAAATTACCTCCTCGTAGCTCTCTACCTCGAACTGGAGTCCGTGCTTCGGATGTCTGACCCAGTGGCCATTCAGACGGAATCGAACTTTTTCCGTGATGGGGAGGCAATAGCCGACGGCTTTGAACTGGCTCATGGCATTGCCGCTGCCATCGTGCAGGATTTCCAGCGGACGGTAAACGGCGATCATATAGCCAACGGTGGAAGCATCGGCCATCCGGGGGTAGAGGAGCTTGTCAAATTGACATAACACTTGTTTTCTCCTTTCTCAAGAGCGTTCTCATTTGGCGACAAGCACATGCCGGGTCTGGGGTACATAGTACGCCTCCTCCGCAACATCAAACGCTTTTGCCATGTGAATGGCCTGACTGACAAGATCGTCAGCCAGACTGTCCAGCTCCTGTACAAGCTTTACACGGTCCCGGAGTTCAGACAGCGACCATTCTTCGTAGTCGTCATCCATGTCCGTACCCCGACCGGGGAATGTGACGGGCTGTTTCGGTGGAACACGGAAATCTACACGGGCTGCTTTCCCGCAGACACCACAAACATTGCCTGTGTCGGCAACACTGCGGCAGTTCCGCTGGCCGCAGCAGGTGCAGTAAGACAGATATCCGGAGGGCTTCAGATCCCCTTGGTAGAGGATCAGATAGCCGCCGCTTCTGCCGTTGAACCCTGCCTGCCAGCGGAAGTTGTGGACTGCATTAAACAGATACAGCGCTTCCTGCCGCATAAGCAAAAACTCCCGGGTATCGAGCATATCGTAAAGCTTGGATTCAATCTCGGGATCCAGACCAAGTCCGTAAATCTTGAGATTGCAGGCATACGATGTTGCATGATTCCATGAGTTCATCGTGGAATATCGGAAATGGTTACGCAGGTAATCTGTCATTTCGCGGCGGGATCGAAGGTCAATCGGTTGAGAGAATTTTCGCATATTGCTCCTCCCTGATTAAATCGGTTGTACCGAAACTTTCACCTTACGGCTGGTAGAAACGTTCAGCACGTCAGCATAAACGCTAGGATACTTCTTTTTCAGAGCATCCGAACTGGGCCGTTTGGTAGTTCTTGTTACGAAGTCAATGAGGAGCTTGTCTTTGGTAGTTGTCAGAATACCATGCTCATGCTCCTTCATAACTTCGGCAATTCGCACGGAGTGTGCTTCAATCTCCTTTTCGTAGCGTTTCTTTTCGTCTTCGCATTCCCTGACTTTGGCCTGCAAGTTGGCGATCTGCCGAAGCTGCCGCTCAAATTTGCATGGCAATTCAATGGTAGGAAGACCGGGTTTGCTGGCGCCATAGATCCTTGCGAGAGATTCCATTGCCAGTGTGGGTTTGACGCCGCTCATGGTAGGCGGGATATCGTGTTCCAGACTCCAGATCCATTCATCCAGCCGCTCGAATATCATGTCCTCTTTGACAAGATCACGCTTGATTTCCGGCATTGCCAAATCGTTGGCAGGATTATTCCCCCAGAAGCACGAGAACGCCCCGTGCTGGACGTCTGCTACAGCGAGGTAGAAGCGGAGCTGGAATTCATAGTACAGGGGGATCGCGTCGTCTGCCCAGTCTTCCGCTTTGTGATAGGTGCAGCTCTTGCATTCGAGAATGCCGGACTGACCATCGCTGGCTCGCTCATACCGCCGGTCAAAATTGGCCAGAGCATAGGGATGGTCTGCGTGCTGATACAGCCCCTTGTCATCGTAGACATAGTTGCCGCTTTTCTTTGCATACCAGTATGCGGCAATCGGTTCGAGCAAGTGCCCCATCTCCAGCTGGTCAGCATTGTCTTTTGGCTTGGGCTTCATTCGCCCTTTTTTGATCATCCACAGCTCCAGCGGGGTCGTCCACGGTGACACGCCAAATATAGCTGCCACATCGCTTCCACCGATGGTATAGGGGATATCGCCTTTGGGGCCATGCATACGGCATTCCAGCCAGCGGTCATTGCTCATGCCGGTGGTGTCGCAAAGTAATATCGGAGCAGCCATTACCACTTCAGCTCCTTTGCAACATCATAGTCGCTCCACCGGATACTCAGAGCGCGTGCCATGTTTTCTTCGGCCTTGAGCAGCTTTGCTTCCGGGGTATGGCATGTCTTCATCATGTAGGGAATTTCCTGCATGGCCATGAAGACATCATGGGCAGTCGCGGGTCCTCCGCCGTAAGCCATTTCATACATAGCGATCGCCTCCAGCGCTTCCTTTTTCGGAAAGGAGAGCTTTTTGCAGACTCGGGTCATGGCATTGACAGGGTACTCCAGCGGAATTTCCAGCAGGCTCTGCAGCTTGGCAACGGAATCGCAGAACTTAGCAAACAGCTTGTCCATCTCGGCATCAAAGTCCGCGATCTTACGCTGATTCCGGTGATCCACACCAATGCAGTCGCCAATATGGATCGGCTGCTGTGCGCCTATCAGCAGAGCGGATACTTTTGCGGAGGCAACGCCGGTGTCGGATGTCATGAACCGGATACCGGGAACCAGCCTGTTTGCCATCGCTGCCTGACCGTGTGCGGCAAGAGCCTCGGCATAGGCACCCAGAATCCCATCCTTTTGATTGGGGAGAATCCAGCTGCCGCAGGTATAGGCGTGGTCGGTATACCCGCTTTCAAACACGAAGCCGGGGAACCGTTCCCCCAGCTTCTTCTCCAGCGTAACCAGCAGTTCGTCCATGGGAAGCACGGAATAATCCGTTTCGTCGCCGGAGTGAACTGCGGAAACCTTTTCGTTCCGGATCAGCAGGAGCGCATCCGAATTGTGTACGGACAGACAGGCGTTGAGTACATTGGCAAGGTCTTTGCGACTGAGTTTGGGGAGTGCTGTGCCATTGATCTTTGCGCGTTCGGTCAGCGTTTTGTAGGCCGTGCCGCGGACGGGATAGATATTTCCATCCACATTCAGCGCAAGGCCAAGGTTGGCGGCGGTGTCCTTAATTGCGTCCTCGCTGGTACCTGCGGCAAACGCTGCGGGGTGACCGTACAGGGGAGAAGTTGGATCCAGTGGCTCCACGTGAAGGTCTTTGACCTTACAGCGGCGCCAACTGGATGCCATACTCAGTGCTTGGTGATAACTGAGCATGGACGGATAGTTGTCGAAATTTGCTTCAAAGTTGTCGTGACAGGATAACATGCTGCTTGCTCCTTTCGGTTGTTTGGCGGAAACCGCCGGATATAACAAAAGCCAGTAATCCCCGGAAGAAAGGAGACTACTGGCAAGTGTTTACGATATTAGTTGTCAGAAAATAGAAAAAGTGCCATTTGCACAAAAATGCAAATGACACTTGAGAAGAACCCGGAAACTGTGTTTTGCCGCTGCAAAACTCTGATACTTTGTTGATGGCATTATATCATAGCTGCCGGCATTAGTCAATTACCGGATTACGGAAGTTTTGTTTCCGGAGGAGAGGTGCCGCAGGTACGGCGCCTCTCCTGACTACTGTATCGTCATGATATCCTTTGCGAAAGGAAAAGCAGTTTATTTTAGTCAGTAGGTGTAAAAGAAAAAGGGATGCCGCCAGAGGCAGCATCCCGAGATGTAGTGGACTTATCAGATTGAATTGGTCAACATTCGCGTGGATAAACGCAATCCATCATTGCGTGAGACGTCATCTGGTTTGTGTTCCTAATGCGAGCCTACATGACCGACGACAAACGGAATCACTGTGCAATGAGTTTCCGAATAATGTCCTTATCGGATTCCGGCGTTTTCAGGAGTTTCATTGCTTCATCGACAGAGACAGACAAGTTCTCCATAAGAGCACGTACAGCGCCAATTTTTTCTTCCAAACGGCCTTCTGCACGGCCCTCAACACGGCCCTCTGCACGGCCTTCATCCCGTTCGGCCTTTACTAATTTTTCAACTTCTCTGCACATGGTGGTTGCCCCCTTTACATTTTCTTTGAAATACCTTACGCGCTCGGCAAGAACCGGATAGTGCATGTCATCTGCCTGTGTACAGGAGAAATCATGCATCAGCTTGCCCAGAGGCGTATCGTTTTTGCACTGCGCGTTGACATATATGATGTGGGAGCCGTCGCCAAAAGGCTTCCCGGTCTCCTGAATCATGCGGTCAATGTGGTAGATGGGAAGTCCTGCCTTCAGAACATCCCGTTCTGTAATGAAGATAACGTAGGTTTCTCGCAGCTCTTCGTAGCGATCACCGGGGTGTGTCAGGTTTGCGTCTAAGAGGCTGCTGTTGTATCTGGCACGGCGTGCGTCCGCGCCCTCGTCCTGCCGCTGGATCTCAATATTGTAGTGTTTCCCCTCCTGGTCAACCGCCAGAATATCCAGACGGACGGAGCGCCCCTGAAGATTCTTGATGCTGTATTGACCATGAACCTCTTGTACAACGAGATCGCTGCGTTCCAGAATGATATGCAGCAGTAACTGTGCACATTCCTTATCCTCGAAGACTTTGCTCATAAAGTCATCGTCCAACAGACGAAAGCCCTGTAACAAACGCATGTACTTGGCATTCTGTCGGACAAATTCCTCCGGAAGACCAGGGAATCCATCCGGTTTTTCTGTTTCCATGATGTTTCCTCCTCTTGTTGGCAACAATAGTATACCACATTCTGTTCCTTTCGTCCAGTGAAAACATTGTAAATTTACGTCATCTGTAAGCGTTTTTACAACTTTACTGGCAGTAACAGACATGGCAAATATGCTATCTCCAATTCAGCGTGTATCCGTTCAGATCTTTAATGCGCTGCAGGATTTTGGTAAAGAGCGTGAATTTGGGCGGCCATTCATCGATGGCCCACTCAATCACCATAGATTCCAACTGCGCATCCGGCTGAGCGGTCACAAAATTGCAGCCATAGGCCGGAAGCGGCTGACCCGTGTACTCGGTATAAATGCCGATCTCACCGCGCTCCAGTTTTTTCTGATCTTCCCAGGAGAATACCAGTTTTCCAAGGAACGCGGAACCATGACATTCCTTGAAGGCACGGATGATCTCACGGGTGAGGTCATTGAGCGTTACGTCTCCTGCAGGGACATCGCTGAGATGCCTCCTGCAGGACCGGTATTCATCTTCCCAATCGGGCCGGTCGGTCCATTCGGAAACATATCCGCTTTCCAGCTGTTCCGTAACCAGTTTTGTAAGGATGTATTTCGCCATGTCGGGGGTTGTGGTGAGAGAGAAATCCTCACCGTAGTTTCCACCGAATGCCCAGTCTTCCCGGATAATATAGATTGTCAGTTTTTGCCATGAGGGTATTGGTTCCAGCACCTTGAGCATATCGGGAGCCATGATGACTGTGTCCAGTCCAATATCTTCCAGATGCATCTCTCTGCGGTATAGCTGCGAGAATCGGCTTTCTATGGCCTTGATGTCATCAGCCAGCACAGGGGGCATAAATGAACAGTAGATGTCCGGGGTATCGTTTTCTGTTTCCCGGTCATCGCCGTCCCGGATCTCTGTGATGGTACCATACAGTCCCTCATAATCGCTGGCGTCGTTTGCGCAGACCTTGCCGCCAATCGTGTAGGTTACGCCTTCGCATTGAAATTGTGCGCCGACTCGGTTCATAAACATAAAAAATAGTTCCTTTCTGTTATATCGACAGGTGGGCAGTGTGGCATGTGCCGGCTGCCCACCCAAGAATGTAGGGCGTTTTTGCTATGGTTTCTGCGTCTTATAACGCATGAAATCACCTAAGAAAGCGTTTGATGACTGCTGTCAGCTTCACCGGGAGCTGGTTCAGGTCGGTGATGTCAAGGAAAGAATCACCATAGATGCGCTCAATGTTGGGCTTGTCCTCACCGATTGCAGCGGCAATGAACAGAATGCCCTTGCGCTTGTATTCCTGCTTGATGCCGCGCAGATCTTCCTCAGCTGCGGTACCGCTGTAGCCTCTGGCTGCGGGCTGTCCATCTGATAGCAGCATGAGTATCCGAATTTCTTCGGGACGCTTGGATAGCTGCTCAGCGACAAACCGCAGGGCGGCACCGTCTCGATTGCTGTTTCTGGCAGAGATGTCCATGAGCCGGAACTTATCATCCCGGTCGATGCTGTCGAACTCCGCATAGGAGTACAGATCAACATCGGCACCCCAACCGGTGGAATGCCCGTAGATCATGATGGGGATGTTCAGGGATTGGCAGAAATCATAGAGGATAATGGCTGCCGCTCGTGCATAGGTGCTGCGGTCACCGCAAGACATGGAACCCGATTCATCCAGCAGCAGGCCAACGGAAAGCCTTGGGATCTCGTTTGGAAGATTGTTCGTGTAGAAAACCTTTCCGTCATTTCGGCACAAAGCGTGTGCATCCAGACGACGCCCCATCACCAGACCGGTTTGCTTTCCGCCGCGCTGCTGGTCGTTCAGTTTTTGAATCAAGCTGCGCTGGAGTTTCTTGGAGATGTCCAGCAGCGGCCCACAGATTTGGTAGAACTGATCCTCCAGCTCGTCGTCGACTTGTGCGATCCGATGGACCTGAATGTTCACACCACCGTGGATGTCACCGTAGGAGATGCTTTGGGCGGCTTCGTTCAGCTCCTTCAGGCGCTCAGTCTCGAGCTGCTTACAGGCTGCCTTTTCTGCCATCTGCCCCAGCATCCGTTCAATGTCCGTGGCAGCATTCTCATTCATTTCCCGCCTGTAGTCGGAATCATACTCGGTGGAGCCGCCTACGGGAGCAGACACGGAATCTGTCTGGTGGAATGGAATCCGGCCACCTTCCTCTGCGGTAGTCTCCTGCTTTTGGGAATCTCCACCGGTGCCGCTCAGTGGGGTACCGACATCATCAGATCCGGAGGAATCGTCAGAATCGGTCGGGTTGGATACCGGCTTTTCTTCAGATTTATTCTCCTCCAAACTGCCGTCGCCAGACTCATTTTCTTTTCCGCCTGGAGCCTCAGACGCATCCGGTTTTTCATCGTTATCCCCAGACCCGTTTTGGCGGGCCAGGGTCTGCGTGCGGCTGCGGGCTGCTGCATTTGCTGCAATCCCTCTCCTTGCCCCAGAACCGGAAACAGGTCTGCCGGAACCGGTGCCTTCTGCACTGGCTCCGGCAATAATCTGAAGCAGGCCGGACAGGACTTCACCAGCCGAGCTTCCGGCACCGGAAGCGGCTGCTTCGTCCTGACGCTTCTTGCAAAGCTCAATGTAGTCCTCAATGTAATGCCAGCAGCGGATCAGAATGAGACTGACGATTTTCCAGCGCTCCTTTGCGGAAGTGGTGGTTACGGCTGTGTCCAACTGCGGTATCAGCCGGAAAATTGTTTGGATACGCTCGTCGCTCAGAGGCGTCTCGCCATATTTGATCTCGCCATACAGGGCATAGGAGAGCATGACTTGCAGAATGGTATGGAAAATGTGACCGGAGCCGGCATCTTCCATTTCCATCATCTGCGTTACAGTGCGCATGTCCTGATACTGGTGATCACGCATGACAGACAGGTTATAGCCGAGTACGCCGGGAAAATCGGCGAGAATCCGGCTTTCGATATATCCATCCTCTAACACATTGGCAATGTAGAATGCAATCTGCATCGCAAACTCCAGATTCCGGGGATCCAGTTTTACATATTCCCAGAAATCGCGTTCGTTGGCGGCATCTCGGGGGGCTTTCAAATCTGGGGGTGCCGGATACCACTTGAATTTAGACAAATAATTCATGTAGGTTTGCTTTACCAGAAAATCAGTATACAGCACATGACCTAACTCATGTGCGAACAGCCCCGACACCATCTCATAGCGATCCATTCGCCCCTTGATCTTGGTGACACACGGGTGTCCCGCGTTGATCAGGATAGATGCGTTGTTGGTGCTGGCGGCGTGCTGATCATTTGGCTGCCAGTAGATATTGACACGGACGCGCCGGTCATATCGATACCGTCGTGTCTGCGCTGCTGCTACATCCTCGTAGTGACCGGCAAGGATTCGGGAGGTAAAGAACTGCTTGTCTGTGATTTTGCTCCGATGTTCGTTCAGAAGCTGCTTGACACGTTTGTGACTTACTCTTGCCATTGGAAAGTCTCCTTTCTCATGCGGTCTTCCGACGCTTGGGGGCAAAGATCGGTTCCAGAATCGCAGTCTTCAAAGTCTCCCGATCCTCCGGGTCAGAGGTGGCCTTGCTGATGATTGTGCAGAGCGCAGAGCGATAAGGGTCGCCGGTGATCTCGGTGCTGTTGATCCAGTCGATAAGGCTTCTCATACCGCAGGAGCCGTCGGTGATTCCGTTCTTACGCATATACTCGGACATGTCATTGACGACCTGAACCATCTGGGAAACCTGATATTCATCGGTAGCGCCGGTGACTGCCATGGCACGCTGGGCCATGACGTCAGGGTCGGGCAGCTCAATGTCTTCCACCAGACTCATTCGGTCAACGACAGACTGGTTCAGCCCGCGGCAGCCCTCGTAGGTGATATTCGTTGTAACTACGACCACCGTGTCGGGATGCCGCTGGATGACTTCGCCGGTGGGCAGAGTGATAGAACCGGTCTGCTCCAGAAGAGAGTTCAGGCCAACCAGCACACCCGGCTGGGTAATGACGGTAGGCTCCTGAATCTCGACCACATAGCCGTTTTTCAGAGCTTTAATGAAGTCGGTTTCCACATAGGTGTAGGTCTGACCGGAGGTGGACTCTTTTTCAACTGGCTTCGTCAGCGCCTTGATCTTCTCTGTGACCATATCCATGACAACAGCCATGCAGTCCCGGGAAGTGGCATCTTCGTTTTTTACGCCGGTCAGGCTCTGGAAAGTACCGGCAGGGTCAAAGTCCATGTCGTCCAGATCGGGCAGATTCATAAGTTTGGCTACATTGGCGAAGTTGATGCCGCCCATTGCCTGAAGCATTTCCAGCTGCTTATCCAGCTCTGCGTCACCCGTGGACACACTGTCCGTATTGGGGAACACCATGCCAACGAAATCGAACACTTCGGTGGAAGCGGAGCAGGTATACTTCATGTAGGGCAGATGCAATCCGGCCGCGATTGCCATAGCGCTCTGCGTTTTACCGGTACCGGCAGGGCCGCGCAGCAGAAAATTACGCATCTGCATGGGCTTGCCGGTGGTAATCTGGGCGTGCTTGCAGATATTGACCACCTGATCCGGGATGATGTACCAATCCTCCAGCTTGGGAACAAGGGATTCCTCCAGAATGGAGAGCTTTCGGCCTCCCGTCAACTGATATTTACCGACAAAATCCCGGTGGTCGATGGCAGCCTTTGCTGCAGAAACAGTGGCCTTTCCCGTTTTGGCAAGGATGGTAAATTCACCTGCCAGAACGGAAGTGGGGGTATAGACGCCTGATAGTAAATGCCCCTGAGATACGCGAAGCACATTTCCGGATTTGTCCAATGTGACCTTGATATGTGCCGGACAGGTGTCGTCCTTGATTCGGCGGTAAGCATTGTCACACAGGATCGCCATGGCGTCTGTAGCCTTTTTCATATCGGGATAACCGGCACTGCGCTGGTCGAAATAGGTCTGGAAGTTTTCATCGAACTCGTCGTCTTTCAGAAGCAGAGGCATCATAGCCATCATGACGGCGGCACCGTCCTGTGCGCTCTGGTGGAGCTTGTAGTTTTCGATGGCCTCCGTGTTGTTATCATAGATACTGGCCATGATATTGCCGGATCCGCTGTCAAACACAACCAGATGGTACATATCCGGACCGGCGGAGGATTTATACTCAGCCACAGTGCGGTGGTCGATGGTGCCGACAGCGCCTTCTCCAGTACCCACCATACAGTTACAAACTGCATGGACAGCCTTGACCATGGTGCAGGACAGCGTAGCCTCCGTTGCACTGCCATACTTGGAGGTGACTTTCACCTTCTTGTTTGTCAGCTTATCGAAAGGCTCCGGTAAGGCTCTGGAGAAGTTAAAGAGATTGTTCATAGAAACGCTCATTTGGTGATTTCCTTTCTGCAGTATTACTGCTCAATTTCGATAATGATGCCATCGTCACAACAGTGTGCGCCGCGAAAATCACTGTGGATCAACGCTTCGCAGATTGCATCCCAGCTTTCTGTTACGGGAAGCTCCTGTGCCGGGATAAGGTATTCGCTGAGACCTTCGGCAACCGCCTCGTTGCACTGCTCGTTCAGATCAATGACATGGGACTCGACCCAGTTGAACGCAAGCGGGCCAAAGTTTTCAGGCATTGGCTCCTCGTCATCCTCGGGTACGGGTGCGGGCGGTGCTGGATTTCTTGCTGGATCCGGATCAGGGGCAGGAACCGGTGTGGAGGGCGTAGGGGTCGGCTGTTTCTCGTCAAATACGATGTCGACCACTTGAAACTGCTGTATAACAACACGCCCCCGGCGATAGCCGCCTGCCCTGTTCAGAAGCACATAGGTAGGATTCCCTGCCAGAATATCCTCCATGGCGCGTGGATTCTCCCAGACCCATCTGGCTTCCGGAAACTTGGCGCTTAGAATTTGCGTGATCCTGCATTGGACAATGGTGTATGCAGCGGATTGCAGATCCTTTTCGGTTGGAGGCTGACGGGGAGGCGGAAGTGTGGGAAGCGGCCTGACGGGTTCAACCTTCTGGGACGAAAGGAACAGCAGCCGCAGAGCAGCGACGAAGATTCCCAGAATGACCAGAAGGAGAATGGGCCACAGGCGGGTAATGTAGGTCAGCAATGCAAGCTGTCCCAGAATCACCAGTACCTCGTAGGCAATGTGTCGCTGACGGTTTTTGTCATTCATGCTGATAAACTCCTTTTGGGAACAAAAAAACGCACATGGGTGATCTCAGGAAGATACTCATGTGCATTTATTGTGCCATGTTCAATTGTGATACGACTCCTTACAGATTGAAGAAGTTGTTGCCGCCGCCGAAGCCTTCATATCCCGTAAAATTGCCGGGCATCTGGAAGCCCTCATGGGGATCTGCCGCAGGGGCAGGTGCGGGAGTGCTGTCATTTTGGGTATTGGATGCTACCTTTTGGCCGTCGCCGGAGCGCTTACCGCCGCCGCTGTATTCCAGATTATCCAGAATCACAC
>ERZ894180.1536-NODE-1536-length-13644-cov-7.827875_pt1 | contig 13644 bp, 23 predicted proteins | sample MGYA00380278_ERZ894180 | MGnify/ENA primary metagenome ERZ894180 (study PRJEB32331, sample SAMN06328450) | human gut metagenome | biome: human gut microbiome; feature: stool | host: Homo sapiens | collected 2013-02-24 ...
ATCTTCTTTTTTCTTCAATATTTTTCATATCGAGTATTATAATAATAGGAACAAATAAAGAAGCTACTGTCCCCTCAAACGAATAATCATTTATTATCATACAAGAATCCAGACTGTTTATTTTCTCTCTGTATATCAAGAAATCTCTTCTTGACAATTTATAGTATTTTACCAATGCATTTGAAATAGATTTGAATACATAATGTTCTCGATTATCCACTTGTATTTCTGTATCATATGTTTGAAGTGCTGGTAAATTAGCTTCAAGATCAAAAAACTTGTTTAAATATCCAGTAGAATCAAATCCCACACCATAATAATTTGATATTGTATGTGTTAATTGCTCTTTATTTATAGAAACAACAAAAATAATACGGTCATCATCAAAATAATGTTTTAAGCGTTCTAACATTTCTAATGCAAAACTTGGTCTACATCTGTCCAGTTCATCAATAAATATTACTAATTTCTGCGCTTGCTCAACTATTGCTTCGTCTAATATCCTTTTAACTTCTTCTCGAATTTCTTCTGCTGTTTTTACTTCTTCGAGTATATCTACATTCTTCAAAGAATTTGTGGCTTTTTCTCCATCAATTGAACCTTGAATGCTGGATTTCCCCGGAAATGTAACACTTGCATTGAATGATGAAAAGAATTCTCCAAAACGATTAGAAAGTTTTTTTGCTCTAGTTGTATCAATATATTTTTTACTTTTCTTTGAAATCACCAATAACAATGACATTAACGGATCAGCATGATTATCATACAACCACGCATTATAGTACACCGGAAAATATGAATTCTCCAAATCTATATCTTCTAAGACTGTGCTTGCAAAATACGGTTGCATTTCCTTTAATTTTGTATCATCTGTACCAAATTTTTTCAACGTCTGATATTCCAATGTTTTTTCAATCTGTCGTACATAAAAAGTTTTTCCTTCACCCCACCTTGCATCAAGGCTGATAAATCTATTGTCATTTATACTATCTAATGTCTTAATAAATTCGAAAACACGTGCGTTTCTATTTCCTATTTGATCCGCAATTGATTGTAAAATATTTTCATCTGTTGCATCCAATGTGGCTTTTTTCATATGTATTACCTCCCGTTATTTATTTGTTCTGTTTAGCATTTTCCTTCTTATATGTACGTTTTCCATACATAATTATATAATACCTGTTATTCAGTTCATCTGCTATACTATCTACTATCTTATTACGTTCTTTAGGTAAAACCGATTCTGAAATAACTCTTCCCTTTTCATCTATTGCGCTTGGAACTTTATAAATTGTTTTTTCTATAATTAATGATTCTATTTTACTTATATAGCTCTGTATATCCCCGTCATTTCTATTGAATCCATTTTTATATGCTTTTAAATCTCCATAATACAATGTAACTAAGTTATATATTCTTTCAATTGGACAATAAATAGAATTGTAAATATAGCGAAATGTCTTTTCTTTCCAATCAAATAAAAAATGAATATCTCCTAAATATGTGTTCATCTCAACTCTATCCTGATTGTAAAGATCTATAAAAAATCCTATTTTCTGTTCAACGGTCATCGAGCTTTCATAATTACTGAAATATTTTAATATTTTTTGAATATATAACCAAAATCCTTCTAACGCCTTTCTTCTCTCAACCCTATAGCCTATGACAGATGTTATCAACGTCAATATTGCACCACCGAATACTCCTATTGAAATATCATACCAAAATCCAACTTCTTTTCCAGTAAGATAAAATTTCAATACAAAACTTGCCATGAAGCTTACAATGGATATTAATGTTGTTACGATTACTGAATTTTTGTAAATCTGCATTTCTTATCTCCTTTGTTCAAATAATAATATATTTACCAGTATCATTTTTTACAATAGAAATCGACTTCTTGTATTTATTGTAGCATATCTGAATGTGAATTATGTGAAAGTTGAAATTTCTGACATCCTACCACCTGTTCTTACTGTAACATACATATTTATGATTTTTATGCAAATTTAAAAATATTTGATATTTGTACTGCTGCACCGGATTATTCAATATCTCCTCTACCATACCAAAAAAAATTTTCTTTTCGAACTCAAGTCCTTCTATATAATCCCCCTATTCCACACGATATCCTGTCCCCATGATTTCTATAATTTCCTTATTTTACGGACATTTCTTCCATCTTACTCTCGCCTATCAATCCAACAAACTATTCGGTTTCTTGTTCGAATAATCCTTATAGAATAAGGATTTCTGACAATCTTCCTCATTTAATTCCTACTGTTTTACTGGGGATTGTATTTATTTTATCCCTTATTTACGCTATTCTACCGAACTTACCTATAAATCAATACTTTCTACACTTCAAACTATAAATATTATTTTATATTTCCTACTAACTTACTAGGTTTTCGCATTTATTCCACATCCACCGAACTCTCTTCCAGGAACTAAAAAAGCCATGACCTTTTTCAGATCACAGCTCTTGATATTATCTTACTCTCTTCTTATGTACAAGAGTATATTCTGTCAAACAAATTGCTCTTGCACTACTTCCTCTCTTAATTTTCTTTTTCCTTTCCAGTGCATCCAAATAATACTTGATTGTAGCTGTACTACTTAAGTAAACTCCTTTACCAATTTCTCGAACTGTCGGCGCATAACCATTCTCTTTAAAATATTTAATCAGGAACAGATATATCTCATACTCTTGTTCCGTCAAATTGATATTATCTCTTCTTTTATATATTCCCATGTCATTCTCTTCTTTCTCCGAACTCATATCTAACTGATACCTTATTATAAGCGAACATGACTTTCTGAATCTGTTTTGCCGAAAGAACAGATTTTAATTCTTCTGTCAACTGCTCTCTTATCTGTTGCCGTATCTGTTCTGACTGGATATCTTTATTAGTGATCTGCATTGTTTTCATCCTCTCTTGTCATCCTGAGTTCTATGAATATCTTCAATACTGTAAAGAACATATATATTGCGAATGGAATTCCAATAAACAAAAGACTTATGATTTTGTCGTCAATCAAGATGGATGTAACCATTCCAGATACCCACAAGATCATGCTGATATAAAATCCATAAGTTACTATTTTTGACCACCGCATACTAATTCATCCTCTTTAAAATGTTCTACAATTTCTTCCATTGTGAGAAACAATTCTTTTTCAGGAACGACCTCTCCGTCTACACGGTATCTAATATTTATATCTTTGTCTGATACAGTAACACGGACACTCGTTATCTCTTTAGGCTCATACACCCTTCTAAAGCTCACTTCTTCACTATTAAGAACTATATTTCCTTTTCCCAAACATTTAGGGCATTGACATCCATATCCTTTATAGTTGATTGAACCAGTTCCAAAGCATATATCACACGTTTGGATTTTCTCAATCCTCTGAAATCTTTCAACTACTCTATATACTTTCTGTCCCATCTCATACTTTGTATTAATTTCCATCTTATAATCCTCCGTTCTCCATATCTTCAAAGATATCTCTCAAGTTCTCCATATCTGATTTCAAATACCATACCCGACCATCAATCTCAATCGGTGTACCGTTTTCTGCTGCCATCCTTAACTTTTCCATCATCAGCTCCATTCCGACTGCAATACCTTTGTTATACTGTTCTTCCATCATCTGTTCCATTCTTTCTCTACTCTCCATGTCTTTTATTTCCTTTCTGCATGAATCTATTTGTCTCTTCACTATATAAAGTGGATAATTAGAAAGAATTTTCCCAGAAAATAGAAAAATAATTTAAGATTTTTTCGTTGAGTTATTAGATGTCTTCCATTATAATGTTGATGTAAAGGAGATTTAATCAATGGACATAAAATCAAAATCCGAAGATATTGTCTTTTCTGTCATTCGGCATTTACCTATTGTTCCAAGCTTCTTAATGAATTGGGCGAATGATTATCTGAGTCGGCGAATTGCTGAGTTAGAACATGAAACAATCCGTCAACAATGGGATAAAGCTTCTCTCGAAAAGACCCTATCAAAAATCCATGACCGGCAGCAGGATAAAGAAAAGCACTAACAGAGGATTTTATTTCTTCCGCTAGTGCTTAATATTACTTGTCGCTATAATGCTGTCTACAAGCCAAAATATAAATATTCTGTTCATCAATACGATAAATCAATCGGTCTTTATCATTAATTCGTCTACTCCAATAACCTGATAAATTCCCTGTCAAAGGCTCTGGCTTTCCTATGCCTTCGTTTCCATTCCGATCAATATCTTTTATAAGATTATTGATTTTTTTCAAGGTTTTCTTATCTTCTGTCTGCCAATACGTGTAATCTTCCCAGCCATTATCAGTAAACATTTTATTCATCTTCTGCCACCTCAGTTAATGTATGAGAAGCAAAATTTCCATTTTCTAACTGTGCTTTTGATTCCATTAGCCAGTCATAATTAGCTTTATTTCCCATAACATGAATATTTTCCATCAAGTTATTGTAAGCTTCTTCAGACATCATAACAACATTTTTATTGTTCTTACGGGTAACTATCATTGTTTCATAATCATCAGTTACTTGATCCATATAACTTTTCATATTTTCTCTTAATGATGTATAATTTACAGCTAACATTCCATTCACCTCCGTACAGTTTTCTGTACTTAAATTATAACGTACAGTATTCTGTACGTCAATATTATCATAGATAAAATTTTACTACTTTTATCATCCATTTACAGCACAATTCCTTCTGCCTTTACATTATTATAAAATGGCAATGCCTCAGCCAATACTCAATTTATGAAAACTTTAAATAATATCATGTGTATTGTTTGGCATATAATTCCAACGTCTTTTTTACTGGTTGATTGTTGGGATATAGTGTTTATGGGTGGGTTATTCTATGTTACTTTCTATGATATATTTTCCACCTTTAATTTCTGCATCTTTATCAATAAAAGCAAGTTCCATTCCTAATTTATCTGCTATTTTAGCAAGTTCATCCGGTGAAAAAGTATTACGCTGCATTTTGTTACTAAAATTCTGTTTGCTTATACCCAACACTTCTGCCATTTCTAACTGAGTTACTTTTTTATCTTTTGATATTGTTTTTATCGTATCTTTTATAGCCAACATTATGTCCTCGCTTTCCCTATTATACAAACATAAGGTTTACCTCATATTCGTATTAATAGTATATCATATTTCCACTGTTCTTTCCTAGTAGTTAATACGACACCGACAGAATTAATTTCCATCAGTGCCGTACGTATATAATTTATTTATCTAATCTCTTCAAAATTATCTTTTCTATTATTTTCCAAACCCAATCATTAGCACACTTTTGCTTCATCTGATACAGGAAAATATCTATTATTTTTTGTTCAAAGTCTTCTGGTCTGATACTCGATTTGAATTGATTACAAGCATAACAGGATGCCTGTATATTTTCCAATTCATCTGCACCACCCACAAATATTGGCTTGATATGATCTAATGTAAGTTCTTTGTATGTGATTTTCTTTCCACACAATGCACATTTTCCCTCATACTTACGATATATAAACTTGCGTTCTTCTTTTGTATAAACTCTGCGTTTCCCTTGATAGCGTTTTTTATTTTCTCCCTTTTCATCGCCCTCTGTATCAAAAATGTAATATCCCTTTAATTGTCCCGGCATACTCAGCAATTTCTTTTGTGCCACGTTGACATTGTAATAAAATTTGGCTTCAGAAAGATTTTTTGTCTTATTCATTCGTTCTCCAGAATAAGTACATCTTTTAACATAATACTCTCCATTTGTGATAACTATTGCCATATTTTCCACCGCCTAATACTCTCTTGGAAATAATACGGTTGTCACAGATCTATCAGCTTCAGTTATAATCCAGACTTTCCCTTTACAAGTTTTATATGTTCCCATTAATCGACCGCCATCTTTCAATGCAAGCTCATTCATCTCTTTGTCTTCTTCTGACATTCTGCCCCAGTTTCCAAGGCAAAATAGTTGCATAGCGTGCATTATTTCCAATGCAAATTTTCGACTTGACTCCATTGCTCCATAGATTCCAGGTGTTACTACTTCTCTTCCTAATTCAAAAAATACTGATTTAAACATTTGCGTTCCTCCAACTCTTTCTTTAAAATTTTCCGTTAACAATCGTCTGACGAATGTTTTCAAGTTCCCTGTAATATGATGATTTGCTCATTTCCATCATCAAACATATCTCTGTATTGCTATATCCAAGCAACTTCAATGTAATAATGTTCTGCTGCCGAATGGTCAAATTTTCCATCACGGACTTTAAAATTTCCAACGCAATGACTTCATCTTCTGCGGATGATACCTTTGTCATAATTATTTCCGTTGGTTGCCTTTTCTTCGCTGTTTCCATTTTGAAGTGGCTTTTCATCTCTGATCTCATGCAGTTCCAACAGATACCATCAAGATTTTTTCCCGTATTGTTTCCAACATATCTGCAATACTTCTGAATTCCCTTCAGATATCCGAATACGACGATATTATAGTAATCTTCCATACTGTAGCTGTGTGCTCTCAAGAACTGGTAAACCAGATCATGATTCTTTTCCGCTAACCTTTTCTCTTCTTCTGTGAATGTTTTCAATCTGTCTGCCATATATTTTCCTCTTTCTCTGTATTGGAGAATTGCCTTGAAAGACAACTCTCCGTTTATGTAGTTAATCGTTGTAACACTCGTCCAGATATTTTCCAACAAGCTCTTTCATATCAGTCATAAGTTTTTTCCAGCGATAAAGATTAATCTCCAAAAGTTTTCTAATATCTTTTTGGGAATATCCGACAATAAGTAATTCGAATATCTTTCTCTGGTTATCTCTATCAAATTCGTCCATAAGATTATCCAATTCAAGTTTATCGATAATCTGATGTTCAATCGTATTATGGTAGTTCTCAGATACTCCACCTAAGATTTCTATACAAGCACCGTTTGCATTGTCGCTATAAATTGGCGAAATTACTTCATCGAAACTAACGACTTTTCCTCCTGGTCGTCTCTTCTGACGATTCATGTCACGGTAGTAATTACTGCGTGCATTGTCTAGCGTTCTAAAGAAAATCTGATCAAATTTAAGCTTCTGTAAATGCTCATATGTGTGATACTTCTTCACCGCCTGAAGATAAGGAATGATTAAAATGTCATACCACGGGTCAATTGGTAATCGATGATATCCTAAATAGTGATAAATCATGTCGTGATGTTCCTCCGCAAAAATCTTTTCTTCCTCTGTTAACGGTCTGTCCGTGTACTCTGCTTTAAATGCCATAATCTTATACCTCAACTTTCATAGATTTATTTATTGGTTACTGCAATATTGCTAATGGATAGCGGTCAACTGAATGACCCACGGCTCAACCGTCACTCTCTGTTTAATGCCCACTGGTAATAGTCTGGATTTTGCCATGCGATTCTTTCTAGCATTGCATACAAGACATCATTTGTATCTTTTATCAAATACAATTCTTGTTCTATGCAGTCGACTTCATCGGCATATTCATCTAATGAATCGGCATAATCCATATCAAGAGACAAATTGAAAAGGATATCTGCTATTTTATGAATACTCATGCCCTTGCTCCTTTCAAATGTCGAGATACAATCTCATGTACTGGTATGCTAAATGCCGTGCTTTATCATCTGCTGTCTCAATCTTTTCTTGAATGTCTGACCGATTACCGTAAACATATTCCCACGTATCAGTTAACGGCAAATCATCAAGAATCTTTTCAACTACTGGATATACCATCTTTTCAAATGTCTCGTTGAAGAACTCTATAAACTCCTGTTTTGTGTTAAGCTTGCAGTCCATATAAATCGGCTCAATGGATTCTGTGTACTCCTTGTAAGAGATATAACTTTCTTCTTTACCAGTCATAGATAAAAATTCACTGTACATCATGGTGCTACACCTCCTCGTCTATGATGATGAACTCTTCTTCTGTGTCTTCATCAACCCAAAGATTGATACTGTCTTCTGTAGTTGCTATGCAGTGATCTTCATGTACCTCTGTAATAACTGCTGATTGATCTACAGTTCCGTCAAAATCTTCTGTGTGCCATAATACTTTCTGATTTAATTTAAAACTCTTCATAATCCTTTACCCTCTTTCTTAATATCCAAATACAATCCATGTAACTATCATCCCAAAGACAAACAGAATCGAAATCACACTTGCAACGATTGCAGATATTGTCAATTCTCTGTCATATTCATCTTTGCTGATTTTGTGCTTATTGTGTTTTACCGGAACACTTGCAACTGAGCGTTTACGAATATCAATAACTTCAATTCGTTTAACTGGTTCAGTCGACTCTACCACCTCATAGTTATCAAATACCGCCACTGTTTTAAATCTCATTTTGATTACCTCTCTTTCTTCTTTCTCGCTGTCCTCAGCTTTTAACAGACTTGGAACTGTCACCCTGTAGGTGGTAGCATTACAGCGTTGGCGGATTGCTCCGCCGTTACTGTTATTTAATTCTGAGAACTCCAAAAGAACTTTTAAAAATACATTGCTCATATTGTTTATCTGTGAGAAGTTTTTTTACTTCTTCTTTTTTTACATTTTCACGAGTTTGCATAGAATATGTAGCTTTGTAATCTGTTCCAATGTACTGCCTAATAGGTTTCCCCTTTTTATCTGTAGTTTCGCATTCTTCTGTATCATTTAAAAATTCAATAATGCTATTTTCAAGTGCACGAATTTCTGCCTCTGTTTCTTCTTTTAACATTTTTAAGGACTTCAATTCGGATACTGTTTTGTTTAACTCTGCTCTTGTGATACACATATCAATTCCTCACTTTCTTATATGGGAGAAACACGGTTGAATCATCTTCCTGACTATTGCTAATCTCTCGGGACGCTCACAGGTATATGGATTTCAACTTCACATCTTTTCGGGATGTTCGTGTGTCTCTGTTGTTTTGTTTGTGATTACATTGTACACGATAGTGTGTACTTTGTATATTGACAGAATCAACAAATATACACGTTATCGTGTACTGTTCTTTTGTGCAAAAGTACACGTATATGTGTATTACGCACAATTCAAAGTACATCTTTTCGTGTATTATTGCTATTGTGAAAGTACACGTTATCGTGTATTATAATTACAACAATTAAATACAGAGGAGGTTCAAAGATATGAAAACGAACGTATATGAAATGGTAACGAATAGAATTATTGAACAGTTAGAAAAAGAAGTCATCCCATGGCAACGACCATGGCAAGGATCTAATAAAGGTGCTTACAATAGAATAAGCAACAAACCATATTCATTATTGAATCAGATGACACTTCAACATACTGGTGAATATGCAACTTTCAAGCAATGGACTGATTTAGGCGGTCACATTAGAAAAGGTGAGAAAGCCGAACAGATAGTATTTTGGAAGCTTCAACCTATTGAAGAAGAAAACGAAGACGGTGAGAAAGTTATAAGACAGATACCTATACTTAAATACTTCAATGTCTTTCATATTTCACAGGTTGATGGAGTAGAACCGAAAGAAGATATAAAAGTAAATGAGCATGAACCAATTGAACAGGCTGAAAAAATCAAAGTCGATTATATGAATCGTGAACATTTACAGATAAGAGAAACGATATCTGATAAAGCTTACTACTTACCTACTGTTGACTACATTCAAGTACCTTGTAAGGAACAGTATCAGAATATCGAGGAATTCTACAGTGTGCTATTTCATGAAATTACACATAGCACTGGACATAAGAGCAGACTTGACAGAGAAGACGTTAAAGATTGTTTGTTTAAAGGTGATGAAAACTATTCAAAAGAAGAGCTTACCGCAGAATTAGGAAGTGCTTTTTTAATTAATATGCTCGGTATTGAAACAGAAAAGAGCTTTCGCAATTCAAGCGCATATATTCAAAGTTGGTTAAGAGTATTAAAAAATGATACGCACTTTGTCGTATCAGCAAGTAGCAGAGCGGAGAAAGCAGTCAAATACATATTAAATGAACAGTAACAATGATAATCAAAGGGTGTATCAATAACAGGTACACCCTAACATATATGAAAGGATGTAAAGAGATATGAAGAACAGAATAGTTAAAGTAATGATGATTAGTGCAACAATGATGATGATGGTAACAGGATGTAAAGGTATAACAAAGAACAGTGAAGACACTGCAAAGAGTAATGATGTACAGAGTATTGAAACATCGGTGGAACTACCGCAGAATATGACCGATGATTTTCAGACTGAAATTTATTATATTGACAGTCAAGAGGAATCTGATAAATGTTATGAAGCTTTACAACATCGTGACGGAAAGATAATCATTGAAGTTGTTACGGGAACGGTAACAGGTGAAAACGGTGATGGTCAAATTGATTATCAAGGTTATATAAAATATCATGATGACTTGGCTGTAGGAACACGGATTGAATCTATAATGATCTACAATCCCGTTAATAATTATATCGATGATATCATGTATAGAGCCGATACAATCATTGAATAAGACAGACGTAAAAAGGGGACTGGGAATTCTTATCCTAGTCCTCTTCTTTTGCCCTCTCTGCAAGGGTTTAAATGCGTATATATGGGGCTGTTTTGCTCTGTATCGGTGTGGGTGTCCAATTGTAGGGAATCTCCTGAAAATTGTTTCTAGGTCGATTCTGAGCGTTTTTCTCTAACGGTATAGCTGTCTGCTGTGTGGGTGGTAAGAATTTCGATCTAGGGGCATATTTTACATTTTCTTAAAGCTGGAAAATTTTAGATTCTTGTATATGTATACCACTCACACGATGGATTGAATTTTTTCGTTACCGAAATACTGTTCGGGGGTAGTTAAAACCTCAAAAATCAAATTGCTTTCTGAAATTCGTATAATGTGATTCATCCACACACTGGGTCAAAAATCTCACAGCGGAAAATTCCGCAATGCATAATCTGCATCTCCGGCAACGACACCAAAATGATAACATTCCGGCAGCAGTCCATGACCGGGGGGGTATATTTACATCCAGAAAAAAAGCGGGTACTTAAATAGTACCCACCCCTCTGAAAAATATGGATGAATTATTTTGCTTTAGGATTATATCTTACTCTTGTATACTTGTTACTATTCCATCATCAAAATATATGTACTTATGATATTCATATACCCACTGTTCGGTAATTCCATATGTATTCGATGTTTTATGAATTCTTTTTGGTTCACCCCATGTCGATTCACGGACTTCTTCTTTTGTCATACCTATCTGCGGATCAGGTCTGCTTATTTCTTTATCATAACCTTCTTCCAAAGTTCTTTCATTAATGCTACTGTCCTTCTTATACAAAACATCTAAATCTTTTCCTGTATATATTTCATCTATACCTTGTGATGTCTTATCATCTGTTTCAATTAAGGCATATACACTAAAGGCTTCTGTTACACTTGAATACTGTTTTTCATACATATAATATTGATTTTCATCTTTTGTTAATGTTAAATACTCTTCATCCTTTGAAACTCCACTTGCATTCCATGCATCCATATCATACGTAGTCAATTTCCATCCATTCAATACTTTAGAATCATTTTTTGATAAAGTAGATTTATATGCTCCCTGGAATCGAATCATTAAGTTACAGTATTCTATATATTGCTGCGTATCTTTATACTCTCCAAATTCTTCAAATAAACTTAATGCTTCTTCAAATCTACCATCCTCATACCTACGGATTGCAGTGTCATATATATCATCTTTACAACTATTAAATGCATGCTCACTTAATTTCTTTGAGTTTTTATAATCTCCTAAATCAACTAATGTAAAATACACATCACTTGTTGGATTATTGCGCAATTCTTCTTTCGCATTTAAATAAGTACAATCTTTCATCTCCTGTTTTGACTTTTTATATGGTGCAAGTTTTTCAAATTCTTTATATGCTTTTGTATATTTTTTCTCCTCTTTATGTTGAAGCGCTATCTGATATGATGATTTTCTTACCCATTTTTCAGAGTTTTTATAATCTTCTAACCTTTCAAATTCCTTTCGAGCTTGTACATATTCCCTTTTAGCATATAGTTTTTTCGCATTATTATATGCTCTAAGATCAGTTGTTCCAACCAAAACAATTAGTCCCACTATAAATGAAATTGTAATTACCAAAAGAATAATATATGATTTTTTTATACCGTTTTCCTTATTATTATCTTCCATTTTCCCCTCTAATATTCATGATTAAAACCACATTTTCCGCAATAGTAGCACTGTTTCTTCTTTCCTAAAGCTCCTCCAACTAGTCCTACGGGACCCAATAATACCGCTCCCACAGCAGCTTTTCCAACACTAAAACCTTTATTGCTTTCATCAACTTTTTTCCATAATGTTTTTTCTCCACACATAGGACACTTATCTGGTACTTTACTCATAATTATTTTCCTCCTGTTTCTTAGTTATTAGACATTTCTTCTAGCATATCCATAATCTGATTATAATGCTCAGTGCAGTAATATTCAGTTCTTCCAGATATTCCATTCAAAGTATGCGTTCCTTCTCTTGAGCATTCTTCACACGTATGTCTTGATGTACTTCCATTACCTACATCCTGTTCCATGCTATTAATTGTATTCTGCATCTCATTATAATGATCCTGACAATAATATTCTGTATCTCCCGAAATTCCTGTAACAGCCTTTGTTCCTTCCTTGTAACAGCCACTTGCTTGACAATAATGTGTTATTGATGAACCGCTTGTGTTGCTACTGTAGCTGGAGTTACCGCTGTCACTGTAATCATAATCATCGTCATAATCATCGTCATAATCATCGTCATCGTCGTAGTCATCACTATCATCATATGCAACCGAATCATTACTTGGTGCAACTGCATATGTTACTCCAATAACCCCTACAACAATTGCAAAGAATACTGCTATGATAGTTGTTATCATTTTCTTATCCATTTTCTTCACTTCCTCTTATTTTAATGACACACTTTACAAGGTCTTCTTCCACCAGCAGAACTTACAGAACCACTCACTATATTGGAAGATCTCTTCAATGTTGCACAATTTGGTGATGAATGATAACATTCTCCACCAGCAACCCAATATACCGTTTCTTCAGTATTCTGAGATGTAGCATTGGGTAATCTTCCACCGGCACTTCCTGAATTTGAATTACTTGCAGCGGATGCTTTTAAAGAATCATTCTCTGATTGTAATGAACTTACTTGCTGTTGAAGAGAATTGTTCTGATTCTGTAAATCTGTAACCTGTCCATTCAAACTATCGATGGTTGACTGCTGATCTCTGTAATTCTGAGTATCCGAATATAATTTGTTATATGCAGATTTATACCATGCTCCATTAGATACTTGACTTTCCAAGTCTTCTATTTTTGTTTCTAAAGCTTTCTCATTTTCTTTGTGATTCTTTAATTCTGCTTTATACTGCTCTGCTTTATGGATATTTGCAGTGTTTTCTCCACTTTTGTATTGGTATCCTATAAATAAACTCAGGATTATGACTATCGATGCTACAAGATATGCTGGTAAAGCAATCTTTTTTATTGCCTGTTTGTCAATCTTATTTTTCTTTTTACTTTCTAAATAATCTGGATTATATCTGAATTTATTTTCATCAAATCCTCTGTT
>ERZ894180.1547-NODE-1547-length-13567-cov-10.178730_pt1 | contig 13567 bp, 10 predicted proteins | sample MGYA00380278_ERZ894180 | MGnify/ENA primary metagenome ERZ894180 (study PRJEB32331, sample SAMN06328450) | human gut metagenome | biome: human gut microbiome; feature: stool | host: Homo sapiens | collected 2013-02-24 ...
GTACTGGAGCAAGGCTCTGGCGATGCCATGGCGGATCGCGCCGGCCTGGCCGGTAACACCGCCGCCAGCAACCCGGCAGACAATGTCAAATTTTTGATCGGTCTCGGTGGCCACCAAAGGCTGGCGAACGATCAGCTTCAGGGTCTCCAGGCCAAAGTAATCGTCGATATCACGGTCGTTGATTGTAACCTTACCGGTGCCCTGGTATACTCTCACGCGGGCAACGGAGCTTTTTCTTCTACCTGTGCCGTAGAAATAAGGTGCCTTATCGTACATCTTGCGTTCCTCCTATCCTTTTATAGTTCCCAGGCTTCGGGCTTCTGTGCGGCGTGGTTGTGCTCGGCGCCAGCATAGATGCGCAGTCTGGTCATGGCGGCGCGGCCGATGGTGGTATCGGGAACCATTCTCTTTACGGCGAGCTCCATTGCCTTTTCCGGCTTCTCCGCCATCAGGGTGTCATAGCGGACAGCCCGGAGGTGGCCGATATAGCCGGTGTGGCGGTAATAATACTTCTGGGTCAGCTTATTGCCGGTTAACACGGCTTTTTCTGCGTTGATGATGATTACATGGTCGCCGCAGTCGACATGAGGCGCAAAGGTAACCTTATGCTTGCCGCGGAGAAGATTGGCGGCCTGAACGGCTACGCGGCCCAGCGGTTTGCCGGCGGCGTCAAGTACATACCACTTGCGGTCGACTTGACCGGCTTTGGGCATATAAGTGGACATAGCGTTTCCTCCTAATAATTCGAAGTTTCACGTATTTTTCAATCGTGCACGGTTGTTATCATAACACAGGGCCCCTGCCTTGTCAACACTTTTTCCTATTTTTTTAATTTGTACACTTACAATCTTCAATATGCTCTGTTTTTCTCATGATATCTCCTGTTTTCTCACGCGCCATTTTCACTTGTGTTTTTCGCAATTTTGTGCCACAATAAGGAAAACCCAGCTTATAGAAAGGAATCGCCGGCCGCCCAGGCCGGACGGGAGGATGCGCGGATGCAAAAGATACTGGGCCCGATGCGGGCGGCTGTGGAAAAATATCATATGATCGGGGAGGGGGACCGGATTGCCGTAGGCGTTTCCGGCGGCAAGGACAGCCTGGTGCTTCTCTGCGCCCTGGCGGCCCTGCGGGAATTTTATCCCAGCCGGTTCGAGGTGGCCGCCCTGACGGCGGATCCCCAGTTTCACGGCGAACCCGCCGACTACTCCCAGATTGAGGAGCTTTGCCGGCGGCTGGGCGTGCCGTACCATATCCGGCGCACCCAGCTGGGCCGGATCATTTTCGAGGATCGGAAAGAAGCTAATCCCTGCAGCCTGTGCGCCAGAATGCGCCGGGGGATCCTGCACAATATGGCAAAGGAGGCGGGCTGCAATAAGCTGGCCCTGGGCCATCATTACGACGACGCGGTGGAGACCTTCTTCATGAACCTGTTCAACAGCGGCTCTCTGGACTGCTTTTCCCCAAAATCCTATCTTTCCCGAAAGGAGCTTTGGCTGATCCGTCCCCTGGTGTTCTGCGGGGAGCGCCAGGTCGCGGCGGCGGCGAGCCGCTGCCAGCTGCCGGTGGTGAAAAGCAGCTGCCCCGCCGACGGCAGCACCTCCCGTCAAAGGACCAAGGAGCTGATTGCCCGGCTGGAAAAGGACTATCCGGATTTAAAATCCAAGGTCATGGGCGCCGTGGAGCGCGCCGGCATCGCCCATTGGGACGCCGTCTGACAGCCTTCCCAGGGCCTTCCTGTTTTTCAGGCGGGGCCGCCCGGGCGCTCCGCGCCTCTTTCCTCTTCCGCGCGGCCGCCGGGAACAGAAACCCATCCGCGTCTTGATTAAATTGGAAAGGCTATGGAAAATTTGCCGATGAGCCTTGCCTGGCCAATTGGCCGACGCCAGCTTCCCGCTAGGTATGCCCGATATTTTAAAGCCCCTTGTTTCCTCTTCCGCGTGCGGCGGCTTTATTTTTCCGCCTTATGGCGTATATGGGCGGCGCCGGACTGTCTCCGACAGGGCAGGAGGCGCTTTTCCAGCAGGAAAACAGCGGCCCCGCGGCGCTTTGCCGCGGGGCCGCTGTTTTCTCCCGGCGCTCTGAGCATTCTCAGGCCAGGCTCCTCTTTTCTCGGGGAAAGGCTTATCCTTCCCTAGGCATAATCGTCACCGGCTCCACTGTCAGCTCCCTGCCGTTGTAATCCACCACCAGGTGGGTGCGGGGCCGGAGGTCTCTGGAAATGATAGCCTTGGCGATGGCGGTTTCCACCTTGCTCTGGAGGAATCTCCTCAGCGGGCGGGCGCCGTAAACCGGGTCGTAGCCGCTGTCCACCACGTAATCCTTGGCGGCCTGGGTCAGCTCCACCGTGAGCTGCTTTTCCTCCAGGCGCTTTTGCAGGTCAGCGATCATCAGATCCACGATCCTGGTGATCTCATCCTTGGTCAGGGGCTTGTAGAATACGATGTCGTCCAGCCGGTTCAGAAACTCAGGGCGGAACTGCTGCTTCAGCAGGCCATCCACCATGGTTCTGGCCTCCCCGCTGATCTCTCCCTTTTCGTTGATGCCCTCCAAAATGTAATTGGAGCCTAAGTTTGAGGTCAGGATAATGATGGTGTTTTTAAAGTCCACCGTCCGCCCCTGGGAGTCGGTGATCCGCCCGTCGTCCAGCACCTGAAGCAGAATGTTGAACACATCCGGGTGGGCCTTCTCCACCTCGTCGAACAGCACCACGGAATAAGGATGCCGGCGCACCGCCTCGGTCAGCTGGCCGCCTTCCTCGTAGCCCACGTATCCGGGAGGGGCTCCCACCAGTCTGGATACGGAATATTTCTCCATATACTCGGTCATATCGATCCGAACCATATTCCGCTCGTCGTCAAACAGGGTTTGAGCCAGCGCCTTGGCAAGCTCGGTTTTGCCCACGCCGGTGGGGCCTAAAAACAGGAAGGAACCGATGGGGCGGTCCGGGTCCTGGATGCCCGCCCGGGAACGGAGGATGGCTTCGGTGACTTTTTCTACCGCCTCATCCTGGCCGATGACCCGCTGGTGGAGGATATCCTCCAGCCGCAGCAGCTTATCCCGCTCGCCCTCCATCAGCTTAGAAACGGGAATCCCGGTCCACCGGCCCACGATCTTGGCGATCTCCTCCTCGGTGACCTTGTCGTGGAGCAGGCTGGCATTGCTCTGGCCCTCCTCGGCGATCCGCTCCTCCTCCTGAAGCTCCTTTTGCAGGGCGGGCAGGCGGCCGTATTTCAGCTCCGCCAGCTTGTTCAGGTCGTAGCTGCGTTCCGCCTTTTCAATCTCGCCGTTGACCTGGTCGATCTCCTCCCGCAGCTTCTGCACCTTGCCAATGGCCTCTTTTTCGTTTTCCCATTTCGCTTTCATCTCTTTAAACTGGGAACGGAGCTCCGCCAGCTCTTTTTGCAGCTCCTGCAGATGCTCCTGGGAAAGGGCGTCCGTTTCCTTTTTCAGGGCGGCCTCCTCGATTTCCAGCTGCATGATCTTCCGGGAAATCTCGTCCAGCTCCGTAGGCATGGAATCGATCTCGGTGCGGACCATGGCGCAGGCCTCGTCTACCAGGTCGATGGCCTTATCCGGCAGAAAGCGGTCGGAAATATACCGGTTGGAAAGGGTCGCGGCGGCGATCAGGGCCTGATCCTGGATCTTTACCCCGTGGAACACCTCGTAGCGCTCCTTCAGCCCTCTCAAAATGGAAATGGTATCCGCCACAGAGGGCTCATCCACCAGCACGGGCTGGAAGCGGCGTTCCAGAGCCGGATCCTTTTCAATATACTGCCGGTATTCGTCCAGGGTGGTGGCGCCGATGCAGTGGAGCTCCCCTCTGGCCAGCAGCGGCTTCAGCAGGTTGCCGGCGTCCATGGAGCCCTCGGTCTTGCCCGCTCCCACGATGGTGTGAAGCTCGTCGATGAACAAAATGATTTTGCCCTCGCTCTTTTTTACCTCGCCCAGCACGGCTTTCAGCCGCTCCTCAAACTCGCCCCGGAACTTGGCGCCGGCGATCAGGGAGCCCATATCCAGGGAAAACAGCTTCCGGTCCTTCAGGTTGTTGGGCACGTCTCCCCGGACGATCCGCAGGGCCAGGCCCTCGGCGATGGCGGTTTTGCCCACGCCGGGTTCACCGATGAGCACCGGATTGTTTTTGGTTTTCCTCGAAAGGATCCGGATCACGTTCCGGATCTCCGAGTCGCGGCCGATTACCGGATCCAGCTTGTGGTTTTTCGCCAGCTCCACCAGATCCTGGCCGTATTTGGACAGGGAATCATAGGTTTCCTCCGGGGTGTCGCTGGTGACCCGGGTATTGCCCCGAACCGTAGCCAGCACGGACAGGAACTGGTCCTTTGTCACGCCGAACTGCTGGAAAATACGGCTCATGCCTGTGTTCGGCTTTTCCAGAACCGCCATCATAATGTGCTCCACGGAAACATATTCGTCCTTCATCCGGCCGGCTTCCCGCTCAGCGGCGGCCAGATTTTGATCCACGTCGCCGGACACATAGATCTTCCCGCTTTCCCGGCCGGGACCGGTAACCCCGGGCAGGCCCTCTATCCGCTGCTCCACGGCGTGAAGCAAGGCGTCCGGGTCGGTTCCCATCTTTTTCATCAGCTGGGGAATCAGGCCGTCCTTCTGCTCCAGCAGGGCGCAAACCAGGTGCTCCTGCTCGATCTGCATGCTGTTGTGCTCCAGCGCTATATTTTGGGCCTCCTGGATGGCCTCAAGAGATTTTTGAGTAAATTTTTGTGCGTTCATAGTGGTAAGCCTCCTCTATGCTTATGTTGATTCTATTCTATCATGTTATTGTGAATATTTCATTAATACATGGCGTAAATTGCTGTTTTTAAACAGAAAAATTTACCGCTTTCTCTTCCCCAAAATTTGTAGAAAACCACCAGCCTTTTTGCTTTCACAGTCCTCCCGAACCGTTCAGGCCCGTTTCGGGAGTCCCCCTCTTTTAAACGCTTATCTTTAGGGATTGGCATTGATTCACCGTAAAAAATGTGATAAAATTAAAAATAGTTTTTCAATCCCGCTTCGGGTCTCCGGGTACATCCGGCAGACCTTCTGGGCGCTGGTAAATCACCGTCTGAAACAGCGGCCGCCCGCCGCAGGCCGCCGGAAAAGCGGCGGGAGCTCTGTTTTGCAGGCGTTGAGCTTTTGCTTTCACTTATTTTCTATATTATATCATGATAGGTTGGTGCTGAAAATGGAATATAAATTTTCAAATCGGGTACAGTCTTTGAAGCCCTCCGCGATCCGGGAAATTTTCAAGTACGCGGCGGACCCGGAGGTGATTTCCCTGTCCGCGGGAAATCCGTCTCCCGAGGCGTTTCCCACCAAGGCCATTGAGGAGATTACCGCGTCCATTCTGGAGAAAAATCCCATTGCGGCCTTGCAGTACAGTATTACCGAGGGCTACGCCCCTTTGCGGGAAACCCTGAAGGACTACATGAAAAAGACTCATAACGTGGGCCGGGAGTTCGACGAGCTGGTGGTTACCTCCGGTGCCCAGCAGGTGATGGATTTAACCACCAAAGCCCTGTGCAACGCGGGGGATGTGGTCATCTGCGAGGCTCCCAGCTTTATCGGCTCCCTGAACTCCTTCCGCTCCTACGGCGTGCGCCTGCGGGGCGTTCCCATGGATGACGACGGCATGAACCTGGAGGCCCTGGAAACCGCCCTGCGGGAAGAGCCTAACGCCAAGTTTATTTATACCATTCCCAACTTTCAAAATCCCTCCGGTATCACCATGAGCCTGGAAAAACGGAAAAAGGTGTATGAGCTGGCCAAGCGCTACGGCGTTCTGATCCTGGAGGACAACCCTTACGGCGACCTGCGGATCGAGGGCGAGGACCTGCCCTGCATCAAAAGCTTCGACGAGGACGGCCTGGTGATGTATGCGGGCACCTTCTCCAAGGTTTTGGCGCCCGGCATCCGGGTAGGCTACTGCATCGGGCCCTCAGCCGTATGCCAGAAGATGATCGTCTGCAAGCAGGGCGAGGACGTTCATACCAACATCCTGGCCCAGATGATCGCCAACGAGTTTATGACCAAATACGATTATCCGGCCCATATCCAGTTCCTGCGGGACCTGTACCGGAAAAAAGCAAAATTCGCCATGGATCTGATGGACCAGTATCTGCTTCCTAAGATCACCTATAAGCCTATCCAGGGCGGCCTGTTCATCTGGTGCACTCTGCCCGAAGGGGTGGATATGCCTGATTTCTGCAAGCAGGCGGTGCTGCGGAAGGTCTGCGTGGTGCCCGGGAACGCGTTCCTGACCGATGAAAGCGAGCCCTGCCAGTGCTTCCGCACCAACTTCTCCACGCCCACCGACCAGCAGCTGGAAAAAGGGATTAAGATTCTCGGACAGCTTGTAAACGAATTAATATAAGGAGGCCCTTCCCATGGAAACAGCGAACACTCCTGAGCGTAAAAAAGTAATTTTCAGCGCGATCCAGCCCAGCGGCACCATCACCCTGGGCAACTATGTAGGCGCCTTGCGGAACTGGGTAGGCCTTCAGGATGACTATGACTGTATTTTCGCCCTGGCGGATCTGCACACCATCACGGTGCGGCAGGACCCGGCCAAATTCCGTAAAAACGCCCTGGAAGCTTACGCCTTGCTGCTGGCCTGCGGCATCGACCTGGACAAAAGCCTGTTCTTTATCCAGAGCCACGTTCATACTCACGCGGAGCTGGCCTGGCTGCTGAACTGCTACACCCAATTCGGGGAGCTTTCCCGAATGACCCAGTTTAAGGATAAATCCCAGAAGCACGCCGATAACGTTAACGTTGGCCTGTTCGCCTATCCCAGCCTGATGGCGGCGGATATCCTGGCCTACCAGGCGGACATGGTGCCGGTAGGCCTGGACCAGAAGCAGCATCTGGAGCTGACCCGGAATATCGCCGAGCGGTTCAACGGCATTTACGGCCAGACCTTCAAGGTGCCGGATCCCTATATCCCCAAGGTAGGGGCAAAGATCATGTCCTTGCAGGATCCCACCAGGAAAATGTCCAAGTCAGATGAGAACGTCAACAGCTACGTGGCCTTGCTGGATAAGCCAGACGACATTATGCGGAAGTTCAAGCGGGCCATCACCGACAGCGACGCTCAGGTGCGTTACGGCGAGGGCAAGGATGGCATTAACAATCTAATGGGGATCTACTCCGTGATGACTGGAAAAACCAATGAGGAGATCGAGCGGGAGTTCGACGGCAAGGGCTACGGTGATTTCAAGCTGGCGGTTGGCGAAGCGGTAGTGGATCATCTCCGTCCCATCCAGGAGGAATTCACCCGGCTCATCGGCGACAAGGCCTATTTGGAGCAGTGCTATACCAAGAGCGCCGAGATCGCCCTGCGGATTTCCCAGCGCACCCTGGACAAAGCCATGAAAAAGGTGGGCTTTGTAAAACGGGCCTTTTAAAGCGGTTTCGCTTTGCGGCAGAACCGGAGGCTTTGCCGCTGAACCATACAACTAGCAGACAAGCCGGAGAGCGGTATGCTCTCCAGCTGGTCCTTTTTCTCTGGCTGCCGTGTCAAAAGGAAGAAGCGCCGGACGCTATATGGCGTCCGGCGCTTCTTTAATTCGTTTCGCGGGAACCCTTTCCCGAATGACGGGCCGGTGGTTAAGCCCTTAAGCTCTTTTATTCGCTGGCCTTGCCCCGCTTGCCCTTGACAAGCACCAGAACCAGTGCCGCGCTGATCAAAAGAACGGCGCTGACAACGGCGGCTGGGAAGCCGTCTCCGGTGGGCACGTATTTATCGTTGCTGGAGCCGCCGGAAGAACCAGAAGCGCTGGAGGAGCCGGCCTCACCAGAGGAGGCTCCGGCCTGTCTGTCGCTGTAGGCGAGAGCGAAAACAGAAAATTGGTCGCTTTCAATGGTGACGGTAGCCGGGTCGTTGTCCAAATCCTTCAGCAATTCCACGACGCCGTTGTGCTCACGGTAAATGACAAAGGTGCGGCCGTCCTTCCGCAGCTCCTCGGGGATACTGATGGTCAAACGGATGGGCTTTTTCGTTTCCGTGATCGCGGCGCTCTGGTCGTTTAATACCTTGAACAGGGAAATGTCCAGGTAAACGCCCTCCTGATAGCCGGACATGGCGTTCTGGAACAGCTCTTTCTGCTGCTCGCTAAGCTCCGCCTTTTCCACAGAGATCACGATTTGAGCGCCGGCGTTGATTTCCTCTTCCGTCAGCAGGCTCTCCGCCAGCTCCGCCTGATCCATGCCAAGGGATACCTGGGGAACGTCCTTATCCTGGTCAATGACGACATCCGGGGTCTCCGGCTCAGAGGCGACTACCTGTACGGTATACTCTTTCTCGAATACGGTGGTGTAGCCGGTGTTTTCCGTCAGGGTCAGGGCAATCTGATAGGTGCCTTCTTTCAGCTCACCGCTGAAGAAATAGGTAGGAACCAGGGTGTCCGCAGTCTCCCAATCGGTTACGTCCTCGATCAGAGACAAAGTGCTTTCCGGCTGGCGGAAAGAGTGTTGATACCCAAAAATGTCAAGCGCCGGAGACGGCTGAAAAGCGATCGTGGCGGCGGTTCCCTCAGTCAGGGTGATTACGTCTCCTGAAATATCCGCCTTGCCGGAGACAACGGCCGGGGCTACAGTAACCGGCACGGGAGCGGCCTGCACCTTAACCGTGTATTCCTTCTGGAATACGGTGGTGTAGCCGGTGTTTTCCGTCAGGGTCAGGGTGATCTGATAAGTGCCTTCCTTGAGGCCGCTGAAGGAATAGGCGGGAACCAGGCTGTCCGCTGTCTCCCAGTCGGTTACGTCCACAATAGTCTCATTGGTATCAGCTGGCTGAGCCAGGGAATACTGGTATTCAATAATATCAAGCTCCTGAGACGGCTGGAAGGCCACCGTGGCGGCCTTGCCCTCAGTCAGAGTGATAACGTCTCCCTCCACAGCGGCTTCGCCTGAGGCGACGGTGGGGGTTACGCTGAGCTCCTGAGGAGCAGCGGCCGCACTAATGCTTGCGCCGGCCAGCAGTACGCCCGTCAAAACAACGGCCAAAGCTTTCTTAAAAAACTGCCTCATAATTTTAACTCCTTCTTTCTTTTATTTTGACATAATGAGAAACCGCTCTGTTCCGTATCCGCAAGTCCATAGCACGGCTATAAAGCTTTTTGCCGCGCGGCCGCTTTTCATGGCCGCGCAGCCGTTCCAGCAGGCTAAACTTTTGCGGATGCCAAAAAAAGGCAATAAAAAAAGCAATATTTCGCCTAAATTGGCAAAATATTGCTTAAAGCCTCGTAAAACCAACACGTCTACAAAAGTTTACATTTTTAAATCTCAAGCTGGTATTTTGCCAAGGTCTTTATCAGCCTTTGACCGCCGCAGTCCCGCGGCCTTATCATGAGCTTCTCATATTGGTCACACCTATTATAGTAAATAACGAACATGTTGTCTAGAGGCTTTTTCGATTACATAAATTTTCTAAACCCCGTTTCACAAAAGGGCATCGCCGTGTCCTTCAGCGCGCCGGCCTCCCTGCTTTTTCAATTCCGCCAAGCTTCCCGCCCCGGTAGATTCTGGGAACCCTCTTAGTGATTTGGCAAACCGTTTCATAATTGATGGTTTGATCCAGAGAGGAAACCTCCTCCACCGGAAGAAAGGCACCGCCGTCCCGGCCGAACACCGTCACCACGTCCCCCTCCTCCACGTCAGGAATATGAGTGACATCCAGCATCAGCTGATCCATACACACCCGCCCGATGATCCTGGCCCTTTGGCCGCGCACCAGCATTTCTCCCAGGTTGGAAAGGGCCCTTGGGTAGCCGTCGGCGTAACCGATGGGTACGGTGGCGATCTTGGTTTCTCCACGGGTGGTATAGGTTCTTCCATAGCTGACATCCACGCCCGAGCCTACGGTCTTTACCATCGACACTACGGATTTCAGCTCCATCAAAGGTCTCAGGTCCAGGGGCCGGCGCACCTTAGAGGAGGGTTGCAGGCCGTACAAAATGATTCCGGCCCGTACCAGGTTAAAGTTCATCTCAGGATAATCCAGGATTCCCGCGCTGTTGCTGCAATGGCAAAACGGGATGGAAATCCCCCAGCCCTTCAGGGTGTCCGCCACCAGCCGGAAGCTTTGATACTGCCTTTTGGTATAGTCCGCCCCGGCCTCCGCCTCGTCCGCCACAGCGAAATGGGTAAACAGGCCCTCCAGCAAAAGCCCAGGCAGTTCCGCGATCCGCCGGGCCGCAGCCGCGGCCTCCAGCGCCTGGGTCTGGTTCTGCGCGCTTAATCCAATCCGGGTCATTCCCGTATCGACAGCGATATGAACCCTTACCCGTGTTCCAGCCTCCTGGGCGTAAGACGACAGCTGCCGCGCGTGGCTCTCGGAAAGCACCGCCTGGGAAATCTCCATCTGGGCCAGAAGCCGGGCGTCGCTGTCCGGGGTAAAGCCCAGAATCAAAATGGGCTTTTGAATCCCGGCTTCCCGCAGCTCCTGGGCCTCCTCCAGGTTGGATACCGCGAACCAGTCCGCCCCCGCCGCCTCGCTTTCCTTCGCCAGAGGCACCGCCCCGTGACCGTAGCCGTCGGCCTTAATCACGCACATCAGCTTTGCGCTGGGGGCAATGGCGCTTCGGATTTCTCTGATATTGTGGTCCAGGGCGTCCAAATCCACCTGGGCCCAGGTTCTCTTTAAAAACGGCTCCATAGTATCTCCTCTGTTCTGTTTCAAACGTGCTCTTTCATTATAGTCCCCCCACGCCGGCCTAGTCAACCAAAGCAACAAAATTTTAACCGTTGTCAAAAAACAGGAAAAATCCGGCCTTTCCCCGCATATGCTGATAGAAAACCCAACCGGGGGAAAACAAGGCCGCGAAAGGGAAGCTTGTACTGTAAGGCTTACAGCGAACCTCCGGCACAGGGAAACAGCCCGGCCCGACCGGAAGCCGGAGCGCCCAGCCCCGCCGTCCGGCAGCTATTGTCCCTCCGGCTCTGGTATATCCGATAAGCCTGAATGTATTATGAAAAACACTTTATGCAGGGAGGCATTGCAATGACATTCCAGCCAGTCTGGTCCGGCGGCAGCGGGGATTTAGACGATCTGATCTTTGAGGGTGAGGAGCCCAGGGAAAGCGAACGCTGACAGCCTTCTTCCAAATCGCTCTGGCAGGGCGCTCCGCCGGCCCCGCGCTCCCGCCGATTGACATCTTTCCGCGCAGGCTCTCCGGCAATTTCCCTGTCAGCGGCTCCCGCCATAGAAACGGCAGGAGCCGCAAGGCTAAGGTCCGGCTCTGGCTTTCTTTTTTATCCATGCCCGACAGCAGACCCCCGCCGCAGAGACAGCGTCGCTCCGCCTGATCACGCAAAAAAAGCACCGTCTGGAAAAGCGTCTTTCCCGGACGGTGCTTTTTATGATCCGTTTTTGGTGCTTCTAGGTGCTTCTAATAAACTATTCCAGGATATTTCCGAAAGCGCAAAAGGGAAGCGCATACGGCTTGGCATTTCCAGGCAAAAGGCACTATTCTTCCCCGGCGCCCGCTCTGTCCAGCCTCAATGGCCGGATAGGCTTGGCCCCGCAGGCTCCAGCGCTTTCCGCATCACAATAGGCTTTTCCCTTTCAGCCGGCGGCTGTTCAGCAGCTCCAGCTCCCGTCAGCGGTCAGCTGTCGAACCGGCCGGGCTGATAGTTGCTTACCGCCGCGTCGTTCATGGTGCAGCTGTATTCGGAGGTTTCCTTTTCCATTCTCTCCTGGAACTCATCCTGCTTCATGGCGGCTAAAACGCTCATTCTGCCGCTCTCCGTGGACAACTCATCCAGATGATCCCCGATTTTTCCTTTATACAGGAAATAGTAGGAGGTACCGGACTTGATAGCCCTGGCCTCGCCCTCCTTCATTTCGTCAAATGCGGTTTGCAGGTCGGAGGAAAGGACGATATTTTCCGTCAGGGTTACGCTGCCGTTTAACGGGCTGCTTTCCAGGCCCTCCGCTGTCTGATAATCGGAAGCTACCTCATCCGGGGTCTTGTCCCCATCGCTGACCTGCTGGGCGTACTCCTTAAACTGTTCCTCGATCTCCGCGATCTCGTCGTCGCTCAGGTTTGCGGTGGTGCCATCCTCGCCGGTGGTAGTCAGGCTTTTAGAGAAATACCGGTATTCCGAATAGCTGTCTTTAAAAAAGTTCTCCAGCTCCTGGTCGCTCACAGCCTCGGTGCCGTTTTCCCCATAAATAGATTCAAATATTTTCAGATATTTCGCGTTGTACAAGCTATAAGCCTTTAGAAAGCTGTCCTTGGAGATGCCGAAGCCCTCCAAAACGCTCTTTTGCTGCGCCCAGGCCGCGGTTCCCGTTTCCTCTGCTTCCTTCTGATCCTCGTCGGTCCACTCAATCCCATCAGCCTTTATTTTGGCGTCCAGGTATAAGGTCTCCTTTGTTTTCAGCACCGCCTTATCCTGCATCCACTGGGTAACATTCTTGCCGTCGATCTGCTGGGAATAAAAGTCGGTGGAGCCGGAGCTGGTTCCGGAGCTGAGAGACTCCATCATCACCCGGGACTGGGCCTCCTGGTAAGCGCTGTAGAGGTTATAAATATAAACCCCCGCCGCCAGAGTCTGGGTATCGTCCTTAGCGCTCCAGCTGTCATCGGCGCAGCCCGCCAGGCTGACCGCCATGGCGCCCGCCATAAAGACCGCGGCGGCCTTTTTGAAAAATCCGGTTTTCATAAATCTGAATCCTCCTATATCGCAATTGCTTAGCATACTGGCATATAGGTTAAATTATACACGTATTTTCCTGGTTTGTCCAGAATTTTATCTTTCAGTTTGGCGGCCCCGCTATTCCAATAAAGGCCCGGAGAATGGCTTTCCTGATTTTATGCCGCCGGTCAGCCCTCACGGCGTCTCAGGCCTGGAACACCTGACGCAGCGTCTCCAGGGGGGAATCCCCGGCCTGAAGCTTTACGGAAATATAAGGCTTTGCCCCGGCGTTGACCAGCACCCTCTTTTTGAACACGCCGATCAGCCTGCTGACAAACTCCATATCCAGCTTTCTCTGGTACAGCAGCAGGGCCCCGGCGTTCTGCTTAATCTCGTAAATGCCCAGGGAGGCCGCCGTATTCCGGATCAGGGCCACGTCGATCAGGCCCTTGACTGAGGCGGGAGGCTCCCCAAACCGGTCGATCAGCTCATCCAGCACGTCCATAGCGTCGTCCTGGCTGCGGATGTCGGAGATCCTGCGGTAAATTTCCAGCCGCTGGCTCAGGCTTTCGATATAGCCCTCCGGAATGTGCGCCTGAACCTGGACGTCCACCAGACATTCCAGCTCGTAGGAGGAGGCTTCCTCGCCCTTTTCCTCGCTGACCGCCTCGCCCAGCAGGCGGAGATACATATCGTAGCCCACGGTTTCCATATGTCCGTGCTGTTCGCCGCCCAGGATATTGCCGGCGCCCCGCAGCTCCAGGTCCCGCATGGCGATTTTAAACCCGGAGCCAAATTCGGTAAACTCCCGGATAGCGGCAAGCCGCTTTTGGCTGATCTCGGAAAGAACCTTATTCCGGGTAAAGGTCAGATAAGCGTAGGCCCGCCGGCTGCTGCGGCCCACCCG
>ERZ894180.1553-NODE-1553-length-13497-cov-14.308957_pt1 | contig 13497 bp, 8 predicted proteins | sample MGYA00380278_ERZ894180 | MGnify/ENA primary metagenome ERZ894180 (study PRJEB32331, sample SAMN06328450) | human gut metagenome | biome: human gut microbiome; feature: stool | host: Homo sapiens | collected 2013-02-24 ...
CCGCAACCCTTTGGCTGCCCGCCATGGTCGAGCTGTGCGGTACGCAACCGCCCGATTCGTTTGCCGAGGACTATCACTACCTGGCAGACATCTACAACGGCGAGGGCAAGGAGTATCAGCTCTTCCGCGAGCTCAAGGTGAGCCCGTATTCCACGAACGAGACGATGGTCCGCCAGTGGAAGGGCAAGGACACCTGTTGGTGGGAGCGCACGGTGAGCCCCGACACATCGGAGAGCGAAGGCACGCTCTATATGAACCGCGTGGGGCACGACGGCGACGTCTTTACGTACGCAACGCCTGCGGAAAAGCCAAACAAGCTAACCTGTGTGATCCCCGGGTTCTGTATCTAGGCGGCGGGCGTCTTGCCGTGACGGGACCCCTCCCCGGCAAATGTCTCGATCTGTAACACCAGCTCGGCAGATACAGGTCTAGATGTTACAGAACGAGACAAACCCCAACCCCGCGAGACAACATCTCAATCTGTAACATCTAGCAGGCAAAACGGTCCTCAGATGTTACAGATTGAGATGATTGGTTGGGACGGTCCATCGGCCAACCAACCACCCTCATCTGTAACGAAATGTCATACATTTCAATCTCCACTGTATACCCCCAGGGGGTATGGGTGTATAGTATCAGCAGGTTAACAATTCCAACACCAAATTACAGAAAGGAGAAGCCATGGCTCAGGATAAGTTTGACGTGGGCGGTATGACGTGCGCCGCGTGCCAAGCGCACGTGGACCGTGCCGTGAGCAAGCTCGACGGCGTCCAAAGCGTCGCGGTCAATCTGCTCGCCGGCTCTATGCTGGTGGACTACGACCCTGCGCAGGTCTCCCCCGACGATATCTGCACCGCTGTCGATCGCGCTGGCTACTCGGCCTCGCCCATCAGCGCGGGCACCGACGCCGCCTCAAGCGGCAGCTCGCAGGCCAGGTCTGGCGTCACCCATATGGAGTCGCCCACCAAAAAGCTGGAGGCCGCCGCCTCTGCCATGCGTACCCGCCTCATCATCTCGATCATCTTCCTCATCCCGCTGTTTTACACAGGCATGGGGCACATGCTCGGCTGGCCGCTGCCCGGCATCTTCACCGACCATACTCACAGCATGACGCTCGCCCTCACCGAGCTCGTCCTGCTCATCCCCATCGTCTATGTCAACGACGCGTACTTTATCAATGGGTTTAAATCGCTCGCGCACGGCGCGCCCACCATGGACGCCCTCATCGCCGTCGGCGCCACCGCGTCCATTGCCTGGTCGCTCTACGCCATGTTTATCATGGCCGACCAGCTGGCCACAGGTCAGGTACACGAGGCCATGATAACGGGCATGGACAATCTGTATTTTGAGAGCGCCGGCACGATCCTGTCGCTGGTCACCGTGGGCAAATACCTCGAGACGCGCAGCAAGTCCAAGACCGGCGGCGCCATCGAGGCGCTCATCGACCTGGCGCCCAAGACCGCGACCATCGTGGCCGACGACGGCACCGAGACCGCTGTGGACGTCGACGCCATCCTTCCCGGCCAGGTGCTGCGCGTGCGCCCCGGCGAGTCCATCCCTGTCGACGGCGTCGTACTCGAGGGCGCTTCGGCCGTGGACGAGAGCGCGCTCACCGGCGAGTCCATCCCCGTGGAAAAGACCGCCGGCGACACCGTCAACGCCGCCACTGTCAACCGTACCGGCTCGTTTACCTTCCGTGCCACACGCGTGGGCGCCGACACGTCGCTCGCCAAGATTATCCAGCTCGTCGAGGACGCCAACGCCACCAAGGCGCCTATCGCCCGCATGGCCGACAAAGTCGCCGGCGTGTTCGTGCCCGTGGTGTTTGCGATCTCGGCCGTGACCTTTGCGGTGTGGATGGCACTGACCGGCAGCATAAACGAGGCGCTCACCTCCGCCGTGGCCGTGCTGGTGATCAGCTGTCCGTGCGCGCTGGGCCTGGCCACGCCCGTCGCCATTATGGTCGGCACCGGCAAGGGCGCCGAAATGGGCATTCTGTTTAAGAGCGCCGAGGCGCTGGAGAACCTACGCAGCGTGGGCACCGTGGTGCTCGACAAGACGGGCACCGTCACCCGCGGCAAGCCGGCTGTGACCGATATCACGGTAGCCACGCGCGCTGACGGCTCGCCCGCCATGAGCGAAAAGGCATTGCTCAAGCTGGCCGCTGCGCTGGAGCGCTCAAGCGAGCACCCGCTGGCCGAGGCGATTATGGCCGAGTGCGAGGCGCGCGGAATCGTCGCACGCATGGTCGAGGACTTTACCGCCGTGCCCGGGCGAGGCGTTACGGCACGCGAGGGGCAGAATGTCATCGCCGCCGGCAACGTGCGTCTGATGGACGAGCTGGGCGCGAAGGTGCCCGCCGGCCTTGCCGAACAGTTCGCGGCCGAGGGCAAGACGCCGCTGTTCTTTGCCAAGAACAGCGAGCTTGTCGGTACCATCGCCGTGGCGGACGAGGTCAAGGAGACGAGCGCCGGGGCCATCGCCGCACTGCGCTCGCTTGGCGTCGACGTGTGCATGCTCACCGGCGACAACCGCGTGACGGCCGAGGCCATCGCCCGCCGCGTGGGGCTGAGCAGCGAGCAGGTCATCGCCGACGTCCTCCCCGCCGACAAGGAACGCCACGTGCGCGAGCTGCAGGATGCGGGCAGCAAGGTCGCCATGGTGGGCGACGGCATCAACGACTCCCCCGCCCTGGCGCGCGCCGACGTGGGCCTTGCTATCGGCACCGGCGCAGACATCGCCAAGGAGGGCGCCGACGTGGTACTCATGCGCAGCGACCTCATGGACGTCGCCCGTGCCATCGAGCTGTCGCGCGCCACAATTCGCAACATCAAGCAGGACCTGTTCTGGGCGCTGTTCTACAACGGCATCGGCATTCCGCTGGCGGCGGGCGTGTTCTTCCCCCTCACCGGTTGGCAGCTCTCGCCGATGTTTGGCGCCGCGGCCATGAGCCTGTCGAGTGTCTGCGTCGTAAGCAATGCGCTGCGCTTAAAATCCTTTAAGCCAAAAGTGGCAAAATAGGCTCACCATTAAGTCCATCTAGAACGGGTTTTCCAGACGCCCGAGATTGACCCGAAAGAGGAGCGACGCGCACTTTGGTACGCGAGCGACGGCTTGAAGGTCAAGGTCGGGTGCCTGGGAAAGCCGACACAACAGGGAGGAATACCCATGCGTTACACAATCAAGACTTCCGGCCTCATGTGCGGCCATTGCGACGCCACCGTCGAGACGGCGTTGCTCAACGTGGCCGGCGTGACCGACGCCGACGCCGATCACGAGACCCAGACCGTCCAGGTGGAGTGCGCCGACACCGTGACCGTCGAGCAGCTCACCGCCGCTGTCGAGGGCGCCGGCGAGAAGTTCCACGCCCTTTCGGTGACCGCCGCATAGCAGTCGCTGCCTACTGAATCCTCAGAAGTTGCGGTGAAATACGGACTGTTGTGCCGCCCTAGGCCTTTAAACGGTCCGTATTTCACCGCAACTGACGGGGACATCCGGAAGATCGACCAGAAACGAGGACCCGACATGATGGCAGACCATAAATCGGTGACCCGCATGCTCAAGACGGCACGCGGCCAGATCGACGGCATCTTGCGGATGGTCGAGGAGGACCGTTACTGCGTCGATATTTCCACGCAGCTCATGGCAACGCAGGCGCTCCTCGCGCGCATTAACGCCGACGTGCTCAAGGCGCATATCGAGGGCTGCGTGACTTCGGCAATCGAATCGGGCGACGAAGACCTCAAAGCCGCCAAGCTCGCCGAAATCGAACGCGTCGTCGACAAGCTCTCCAAGTAATAGGGGCATTGGGGACAGATTTCTTTGCACCGTCTTGGTATTCCGGGGACAGGTATGTTTGCACCACATTGGTGCAAACATACCTGTCCCCCTTGCTCTAAATCGGGTATAAAGGCGTGCAGCATATCGAACGAAAGGCAATTTGCATGAATGACTTTATGAAGGGTCGCAATGGTGCCGATGAACTCACCATCGTGATGGGTTTTGCCGGCATCGTCATCGCGATGATCGGATCGATAGCCCGCATCCAGTGGCTCAGCTGGATTGCCATCGCCGTAATCGTGATTGGCGTGCTGCGCGGCCTGTCCAAAAATATCGACGCACGTCACAAGGAGAACGAGGCCTTTGTCGCCGCGACTGCAAACGTACCCGGCTTGGGCAAGTTTGTAGCTAGCTTGGGCGGCGGAGCTGCAGCGGCCAACGCCTCGCGCGCAGCCGGTACTAGCAAGGAAGACTTTGAACGTGCCAAGCGCACAGCCAAGAAGATGTGGAAGGGCCGCAAGACCACGGCCTATCTTAAGTGCCCCAACTGCGGCCAGATGCTCTCCGTTCCCAAGGGCAAAGGCAAGATCCGCGTCACCTGCCCCAAGTGCCATGCCAAGATGGAGACGCGCTCATAGCTGCCATACTATGGGACAAATAAAAGCCGAGGCCTCGCACTGGGACCTCGGCTTTTTCTGATTATGACAAAAGGATTGTCCCTTTGTCGCATCGCCATATCGCGCGCTTACGCCACGCCATCGCGGGCAAGCTCCTCGGCCAACGCCTCGGCAGGCATGGCCATAATCGCGTCGAGCTCGGCGTCCACCTCGGGAATACGCTTCACCTTGAGCTTGCGCACCAGATCACCGCGACACATCACGTGCGTCGGATCACGCAGTGCGCACAGGTCATCGAGCGGGTTCTCGCGCGTCACCAGAATATCGGCGGCCTTGCCGCACTCGATTGTGCCGGTCTCGCCGCCCAGCCCCAGCAGCTCGGCATTGACCTGCGTGGCCGTATGCAGCGCGAAAGCGTTGCCCACGCCGACATACTTGGCAAAATAGGCCACCTCACGCCACATGTCGTACTGCGTCACGAACGGGCAGCTCGAGTCCGTGCCAAGGCCCACCTTAACGCCAGCTTCCAGTGCGGCACGGGCGCTCTCGATGATGCCCGAGCACACGATGTCACCGTTCTTCTTTTGTGTATCGGTCGAATGGGTCTTTTCCGGGTCGAGCAATACAAACGGCAGCGCCGGGCTGATAGTGCAGGTAACGCTGGGCGCACGCCCCTCGAGCTGCGTGCCCGCGGCGCCGCGGTACAGTTCCAAGATCTCGGGAGTCATCGGGGCACCGTGCTCGATCGTATCGACGCCGGCCTCAAGCGCGGCCTTCACGCCTTCGGTGCTCTCGACATGAGCCATAACCGGCAGGCCCACCTCGTGCGCCGCCTTGCACGCCGCCGCGGCAACCTCGACCGGCATACGCAGCACACCCGGCTCGCCCACCTCGGTAGCGTCGAACACGCCGCCCGTCACGAACAGCTTGATGACGTCGGCACCGCGCGCATACAGGTCGCGCACCTGTTCGGCTGCCTCGGCGGGACTGTTGGCCACCTGGGCGAACAAACCCGCACCATGGCCGCCCGGCACCGTGACACCCGTTCCCGGCGCCACCAGGCGAGGACCTTGATACTTGCCGGCATCGATAGCATCGCGCACGGCAAGATCGGCAAACAGCGGGTCGCCCGCGCCGCGCACCGTGGTCACGCCACTTGCCAGTTGTTGTTGGGCGCTGCCCTTAAGAATATGGCGCACGATGGCGCGCCCCACGGGATTATCGAGCTTCTTCATCAGCGCGCCCGCATCGCCCGCCGAAACCGGCTTGCCCGAACCGCACAGATGCACATGCATATTGATGAGGCCTGGCATGAGATACGCACCTGCCAGGTCGATAACCTCGGCACCCGCAGGCGCCTGCGCCACAGCACTCGGCCCCATCCACGTGATGACACCGCGCTCAACGGCCACGGCCATATCGGGCTGCGGCTCCATATGTTTCGAGCCATCCAGGACGGTCGCATTGATAAACAACGTGGAACGATCGGCAGACGCCATATCGAGCTCCTCCCCCTCAGAAAACTTGAACATCTGTCCATTATTATCCAGCGCGGCAGGATTGCTGCGGACATATCGGTTAACGGAGGGAAGAGGGGATGTGGGGGGACGGAATACGTTGCAGCCCCACCCCAGCAACATCAGGGGAATGTCTCGATCTGTAACAGGTACAGGGTTATTGGGCCCCTTGATGTTACAGATCAAGACATTCGGTCGACGTTTCACCGGTTTGTCTCGATCTGTAACAATTACGAACTCAAACAACTTCTAAACGTTACAGATCGAGACAAAACCTCTCAGCGCCCATACCACTGGCGTCTCCATTCCTCAGCCAGATCGGCCCGCTGTTGAATTCCCGCCAGTCTCATCTTTTCAGCCAGCTTCCCCGGGTTCTTGAGTTCATCAAACGTAAACCGAAGCACCTTGTGCCCGAGCATCGTCAGATGAGACTCTCGCTGACGTTCTGCCACGAATGGGTCGACCGACCCCCGATCCCCACCATCCTGCAGGGTATACTTTCCCTTCCCGTCGAGCTCGCCGATGACACACGTCCCGTTCTCGAGCCGCCAAAAAAGTCGACGCGAAACACCTGGCTCGGATCGAGCGGGTCGCGAAACTCCACCTGCAGCTCCGGAACCGGAAAGCCGTACGCAATAAAGAACGCTCGGAACCGAGACTCGCCGCCGTTTTCGGACAGCCCGTCCGCATACGACGCAATCGCCTGTGCCCTGCGATACCCTCGCCTGCCCTCGCAATCGGCGCGGAGGCGCTCGCACAAATCCCCACGTGATACGTCTTTCACCCGCAGTGCAGAATCGGCAATCGCCAACCCGTAGGAGAACGGCGCACGCAGCAAGCAATCCTCCGCCGTGCGCCAAAACGACGTCACCCGCACGCCGTCGACGCGCTCGAGCGCGCCCGCAATCTGCGGACGCAACAACCTGCACCCGCCGCTCAACGTCACCGAACAGCAAGTCTTAACAAGGAAACGCGGCCCGAGCAGATCATTCGGCACCTCCAGACCCCATATCAGCGCGGCGTCATATCCCCAAAACGCCCAATCGGGATGAAATTTCGCAAGCCCTTTGATAGTCCTCAGCGCTCGCTCCGCCGGCGTCAATGCATCCCAATCATGCTGAAAACAGAACAGGTACGGCTCGGGCTCCGCGATATCGTCGGTTCCAACATGGCGTCGCAGCCACATGAGCTCGGTATTGTCATGCGTTGCGAGCAGCGCACCTTGCTTGGCCGTCTCCGCGAGCCGCGCGAGCATCCTATTCCGCGCCAACGTGTTGCGAGTCGCATGTTTGTGTTTGAGAACGGTATTAGGCACTTTCATCACCACCACGTCAGACAAATGGACCATCGTCACCGTTGCCTCCGCTGACAAATGTCTTGATCTGTAACAGGAAGACAGTCTTTGAGCCTCTAGTTGTTACAGAACAAGATCTTTCGGCAGCCGCCAACCTTCCGTCTCAATCTGTAACAGTTACGGGCCCAAACAGCCGCCAAACGTTACAGATTGAGACAAAGTCAGGGCAGCAGGGCGACGCCAGTCACATCCCCTACTCCCACTCCTGCTCGTAGATGTTGAGCGACTTCACGTACCGCCCCTGGGCGCCCATGATGTCGCGGACCAGGCGCAAAAAGAAGCTGATGCACGAGGTGTCAAAGCCATCCTGCAGGTCCTCCGGATGCACCGCACCCGGCCCATCGACTGCCGTGTCACTCAGGCGCGCGATGTCGTACAGATAGAGCTGTCCCGCCGTCAGCCAGACATCGTCGACGCAAGCGAGGCGCACCGCAATCGCGCCGTCGCTCCAATGCTCCTTTTGCACGATATGCGGGTCGTAGACATCAAAGCGACGGTCGGTGCGCGTATCCTTCAGCGCAACTATGCCGTTCGCAGGATCCTTGTCCAAAATGCCAAAGCGCGAGAAATACTGCGTGTCGCGTACCTGCTCGAGCCGCTTGAGCGAGGCAGGCGAAAGCGATGCCGGCGGCTCGTCAACATACAGCTCGAGCAGCGTCTTGCCATGGCGATAGGAGCGCTCGAAGAGCAGCCAATCGGTAAACGCCATGTTGTAGGCCATGATTTCGTTTTGCGAAGGCTCGGTGCAATAGCTGAGCCACGGGTCGACAATGATCTCGAACTGTTCGCGCGCCGGCTCCAAAAACTGGAACTTCCGCAGCATCCAAAAATGGGCTATGTCGGCAATATCGTTGCCGACGGCTTCGGCTAGCTGCGCTCGGTCTAAAGCGTGGTCAGTCATGGCATCCTCCTCAAACTGATAGACCTCAATTTGAGCTTACGAGGAGGGTGGTCGGCCACGACCAGCGCGGGCAAAATAGGCCTCCGGCTGCAAACCAGATGCTGACCAAACACTTGACGAAAAGCTTGACCGAAAATGCGCACCGCAACAAAACCGCAGGTAAACATAGACGGCCAACCCGCCCTTTTGAGCCAGATACCCACAGCCACCACAGAAACAACAGGTGACCACAGCCCAAGAAGTCGACAAATAAACACCCGTACGTCGACAAACGAGCAAATCGCTCGCAAAGAGTGTCCCCAACGACTAGACAAAAAATGACTAGTCATTGGGGACGTTCTTAAATGACTACTTTACAGCTCCAGCGCGCCGGCGACTTCGGCAGCGCAGGCCAGGGCGTCGGCCATAGCGTTCACCACGAGCGAGCTGCCGTTACGAGCGTCACCGGCCACGTATACCGGCGTGGCGTCCGCGGCAACGTTGTCAGCACGTGCCGCGAGGTGCGAGCCCTCAGCAGCCATCACAGGCAGCGGACGACCAGCGGTGGCAACAGGCACGCCTACCGCATCGAACACGCCATGCTCCGGACCCGTAAAGCCACAGGCGATGAGCACCAGCTGGGCCGGCACCTCGTGCTCGGAGCCCGCGATGCGTTCGGGCTTGCCAGCCGACCAATCCAGATCGACCACGCGCAGGCCCGCTGCCGCGCCCTTCTTGTCCAGCAGCACCTCGAGCGTATCCACGCCCCAGGCACGCATCTCGCCGCCCATCGTAGCGATAGCCTCCTGCTGACCGTAGTCGGTCTTCTTAACGTTGGGCCACTGCGGCCAAGAGTTGCTCGCCGCACGCTTATCGGGCGCGGCCGGCAAGAACTCAAACTGGCGCACACTGCGCGCACCCTGGCGCACCGCGGTGCCCACGCAGTCGTTGCCGGTATCGCCGCCGCCAATGACCACAACGTCCAAGCCACGCGCGTTCACCGCGGGCTCACCACCATCGAGCACCGAGATGGTCGAAGCCGTCAGGTAGTCCACGGCATACACCACGCCGGGCGCATCGATGTTCGCAGCCGAAAGCCCACGCGGGGCGCGGGCGCCGGCAGCCACCACGACGGCGTCAAAGCCATCGAGCTTGGCCGCCACCGCAGGGTTCGTAACGTCAGCACTCAGCTCGAACACAATGCCCAGCTCGCGCATGAGCGCCACGCGACGCTCGACCACGGACTTCTCGAGCTTCATGTTGGGAATGCCGTACATGAGCAGACCGCCCGGGCGGTCGTCGCGCTCAAACACCGTCACGCGGGCGCCACGACGCGCAAGCTCCCATGCTGCCACCAGACCAGCGGGACCGGAACCCACCACGGCAACCGTGGGTGCACCCTCCCCTGCCGGCTCAAAGCGGTGCGGACCGCCGTTGGCCCACTCATGGTCGCTAATCGCGCGCTCGTTGTCATGAATCGTCGTGGGCTGGCCATCGACCGAGCCCAGGTTGCATGCGGCCTCGCACAGCGCCGGGCACACGCGACTCGTGAACTCGGGCATGGGCGAGGTGAGTGACAGGCGCTCGGCAGCCTCGTCCCAACGGCCGCGGTACACCAGCTCGTTCCACTCGGGAATCAGGTTGTGCAGCGGACAGCCGCTCGGACGTGCCTTGCCAAAGCTCGCGCCCATCTGACAAAACGCCACACCGCACATCATGCAGCGGCTCGCCTGGGCACGGCGCGCATCGTCGTCGAGCTCCACGTACAGCGGATCGAAATCGCGGCTGCGCTCCTCCACGGGGCGCAGCTCGTGGGTCACGCGATCGATATCAAGAAAAGCACCGGGCTTACCCATGGCACTTACGCCTCCTTCTTGGTCGAAGCAAAAGAGCTGGCGGCGGCGGGCACAGCGCCAGCGACACCACCCGCCACATCAAAGCGAGCGACATCGGCGGCGTCGGCGCGACCGGTCACAATGTCAAACGCCAGCTCCTCGGCCTGCTCATGCGTCTTGCCGACGGCCTCGGCGACGGCGACAATCGCCAGCACGCGCTCGTACTCGGTCGGAATGACCTTCACAAAGTGCTTGCTCATCGTCTCAAAGCTGTAGAGCAGCTTAATGCCGCGCGGGCTCTGCGTCGCGTCCACGTGCTCCTGGACGAGCGCACGAATCTGCGCCAGCTCACCGGCCGTCGGGGCTTTAAGCTCAACGCTCTCGTGGTTCACACGGGCATCGAGCGTGCCGTACTGGTCAAAGACGTAAGCCACGCCGCCCGTCATGCCGGCGGCGAAGTTCTGCCCGACCTCGCCCAGGATGAGCGCCAGACCTCCCGTCATGTACTCGCAGCCATGGTTGCCGCAGCCCTCGACCACCACCGTGGCACCGGAGTTGCGTACGCCAAAGCGCTGGCCGGCCAGGCCGTTAATGAAGCCGCGGCCACTCGTAGCGCCAAAGAACGCCACGTTGCCCACGATGATGTTCTCGTCGAACTTGTAGGTCGCATGCGGGTTGGGGCGCACCGACACCTCGCCGCCCGAAAGGCCCTTGCCAAAGTAGTCGTTGGCGTCGCCGCACACGTTGAGCGTAATGCCGCGCGGCAGGAAGGCGCCAAAGCTCTGACCGGCCGAACCATCGCAATCGATGGTGATGGAGCCGGCGGGCAGGCCCTCGGGATGCGCCTTGGTCACCGCGTTGCCCAAGATGGTGCCCACGCAGCGGTTGACGTTGGCGATATCGGCGCGGAAGCGAATCGGACGCAGGTGCGCACGGGCATCGGCCGTATAGGGCACAAACAACGTGGAGTCGAGCGTCTTTTCGAGCTCGCTGTCCGCAGCCATCTGGGGCAGGAAGTGACGGCCGTCGGCACCCGGGATATGGGCACCAAACTCACAGGTCGCGCTCGCCAGCACGGGCGACAGATCCAGCAGGTTAGCCTTGCGGTTGCCCGGGACCTCAATCTGGCGCAGGCACTCGGGATGGCCGACCATCTCGTCGACGGTGCGGAAGCCCAGGCTCGCCATGACCTCGCGCAGCTGCTCGGCAACAAAGAGCATAAAGTGCTCGACGTGCTCCGGCTTGCCGCGGAAGCCGCGACGCAGGCGACAGTTTTGCGTGGCGATGCCGGCCGGGCAGGTATCCTGCTGGCAGTCGCGCTGCATGAGGCAGCCCATGGAGATGAGCGGCATGGTCGCAAAGCCAAACTCCTCGGCACCCAGCAGGCAGGCGACGGCAACATCGGTGCCGTCCATGAGCTTGCCGTCGGCCTCGAGCACCACGCGCGAGCGCAGGCCGTTTTGCAGCAGCGTCTGCTGGGCCTCGGCAAGGCCAAGCTCCAGCGGCAGACCGGCGTGCCAGATCGAATCGCGAGCAGCGGCACCCGAGCCGCCGTTGTGGCCGCTGATCAAAATCTTGTCGGCAGCGCCCTTGGCAACACCAGTGGCGATGGTGCCGACGCCGGCCTCGCTGACCAGCTTGACCGACACGCGCGCGCCGGGGTTGGCGTTCTTAAGGTCAAAGATCAGCTCTGCCAGGTCCTCGATGGAGTAGATGTCGTGGTGCGGCGGAGGCGAGATCAGGCCGATGCCGGGCGTGGACTGACGGACCTCGGCAATCCAGGGGTAGACCTTCTTGCCGGGCAGGTGACCGCCCTCGCCGGGCTTGGCGCCCTGGGCCATCTTGATCTGAATCTCGAAGGCGCTGCACAGGTAGCGGCTCGTCACGCCAAATCGCGCACTTGCTACCTGCTTGATCGCGGAGTTCTTGGAGTCACCGTTAGCCAGTGGGGTCTCGCGACGCGGATCCTCGCCGCCCTCGCCGGAATTGGAACGGCCGTGCAGGCGGTTCATGGCGATGGCCATGCACTCGTGCGCCTCTTTGCTGATGGAGCCATACGACATGGCGCCGGTGTTAAAGCGGCGGACGATATTGAGCGCAGGTTCCACCTCGTCGAGCGAAACCGGGGTGCGGCCGCTGGCATCAAAGTCGAGCAGGTCGCGCAGGCGCACGGCACGGCCGGTGCGGTGCAGGCGGGCGCTGTACTCCTTAAAGGTGTCGTAGCTGTCCTCACGGCAGGCGGTCTGCAGCAAGTAGACAGTCTGCGGATCGATGAGGTGATCCTCGCCGCCGAGCGGGCGCCACTTAGTCAGACCCAGTGTGGGCAGCTGATCGGGAGCCGGGCTCTTAAGGATGGCGAGCGCGGCGTCGTAGCGTTCGTTCTGCTCGCGCTCGACGTCCTCGACACCCATACCGCCCACACGGCTCACCGTGCCGGCAAAGTACGCGTTGACGAACTCGGGCGTAAAGCCCACGGCCTCGAAGATCTGCGCCGAATGGTAGCTCTGCACCGTGGAGATGCCCATCTTGGACATGATGGAGACGATACCCGCCGTCGCGGCCTTATTGTAGTTGTCGATGCCCTGCTCGGCCGTCACGTCCAGGTCGCCGCGCGCCGCCAGATCGCGAATGCACGCATGCGCGTTGTACGGATAGATGCCGCTCGCGGAGTAGCCCACCAGCGCCGCAAAGTCGTGCGGAGACACGGCATCGCCGCACTCCACCACGATGTCGGCAAAGGTACGCACGCCGGCGCGGATCAGGTGGTTGTGCACGCAGCCCACAGCGAGCAGCGACGGCACGGGCACCTCGCCCGCAGCGGCACGATCGCTCAGCACCACGATGTTCACACCGTCGCGGACCGCAGCCTCAACGTCCTCGGCAAGCTGCTTAAGCGCAGCCTGCAGCGCGCCCTCGCCGGCGTCGCGGCGGTAGACGGCACGGAAGCGACGGGTCTTAAAGCCCACGCGGTCGATGGCGCAGATGCGGTCGAACTCCTCCTCGTTGAGCAACGGGCGCTCCAGGCGCACCAGCTGGCAGGCCGTGCGGGAGTCCTCGAGCAGGTTACCGTGGTTGCCCAGGTAGAGCGTGGTCGAGGTTACCATATGCTCGCGCAGGGCATCGATCGGCGGATTCGTGACCTGGGCGAACAGCTGATAGAAGTAATCGAAGAACGAACGCGTCTTCTTGGACAGGCAGGCCAGCGGCGCATCGATACCCATCGAAGCGAGCGGTGCCTTGCCCTGCTGGGCCATGGGGCGCACGACCTCGTCAACATCATCCCAGTGATAGCCGAGCTTGGCCATACGCACGGCGGTAGGCACCTCGTCGTCCTCGGCGGGTGTTGCCGCAACGGGCTCATCGAGCGCGTCGACGGTCAGCGTCTCCTCGGCAATCCAATCACGGTAGGGCTTTTCCTTGGCGTAACGGGCACGCAGCTCGTCGTTGTAGATGACGCGACCGCGGGCAAAGTCGACCTCGAGCATCTGGCCCGGCCCCAGACAGCCGCTCGTCA
>ERZ894180.1558-NODE-1558-length-13462-cov-7.593496_pt1 | contig 13462 bp, 13 predicted proteins | sample MGYA00380278_ERZ894180 | MGnify/ENA primary metagenome ERZ894180 (study PRJEB32331, sample SAMN06328450) | human gut metagenome | biome: human gut microbiome; feature: stool | host: Homo sapiens | collected 2013-02-24 ...
TGAATAACGTGACGGGAAGAATTATTATTCTTAAAAAAGCCTTTTTTAGCCCCGTAGAACGCCTAAAAAGTGATTACAATATAATCACACTATTTTAAAAAGAAAGTTCAACCACGGGGAAATCCGGGAAAAATAACTCAAAGTTTAGAAATATGATAATTTACAATAATGTCGGGAACAAGGTTCTTGAAATCGAGGTTGACGATAACAGTTATCGTAATAGGGCTGTCATGGGAGACCATAGTTTAACGTTGTACTATTCGCTCCCTGAACACGTTGAAATCCCAGTAGGCTCTTACTGTGAGTTTCAAGGCGAAACGTTCACGCTCAAACGCCCGGAGAATTTCAAGATGAAACATAAAAGACTGTTTGAATACACGGTGCTTTTTGACCCGCCCGAAGCAAACGCAAAAGTTTGGAAATTCAGAAACCCGGTTGACGGACGTTTGAAATTTTCGTTGACCGCAAAGCCGCATGAACATCTTCAAATGTTTGTTGACAATATGAACCGCCGTGACAAAGGATGGACGGTTGGCGAATGTATTGACGGTGTTGAAACCCTGATTGCCTATGACCATGATTTTTGTATTGACGCTCTAACCCGCATGGCTTCAACGTTCAAGACAGAATACGAGTTTACGGGAAAACGTGTGTCGTTGCGTAAGATTGAATATAATAAGAGTAACCCCCTCCCGCTGTCTTACGGACGTGGCAACGGATTCAAATCAGGTGTCGGACGCTCAAATACAGGGGATAAACCGCCAACGGAGATTCTATTTGTTCAAGGCGGTACGGACAATATAGACCCGTCAAAATACGGTTCTTCCGTGCTTCTTCTTCCAAAGAACCAAACGCTCGCTTATGACGGCGAACACTTTGAAGATGAAGACGGCTTTATTTCCAAGAACGCCCGCCGTTATGTCGTTGATGAAGCGGGGCTTTCAATACGCCGTGATGACAAACAACTGTCATCGCTCGCCGAAGATAGTCTTGACTGTTCTGAGATTTACCCGAAACGTGTTGGTACGGTCAGCACAGTCGTAGTTGTTGATGAAAAAAACAACTACGACATTGTTGACACGTCAATCCCGTCTTCACTGAATTATGAAGAATGCTTGATAGCGGGGGAAACTATGACCGTTGTTTTTCAGACGGGTATGCTTGCCGGACGGGAGTTTGAGGTTAAATATTATCATAATGCCGTTAAAGGAAAGGCGGCACGCCGTTTTGAGATTGTTCCCGCAGACATAGACGGGCAAACTATGCCAAATACCACATTCGCCCCTAAATCGGGCGATAAATATGCCGTATTCAAATGTATGCTTCCCACGGCTTACATTTGTGATAACGCCACGAAAACAGGCGCATCATGGGATATGTTCCGGGCGGCTGTAAAACACCTGTTTGATAATGAAGACCTGAAATTCACTTTCACGGGGGAACTTGACGGGATATGGTCGAAAAAAGATTGGGTAAACATCGGGGGGCGCATCAAACTCGGAGGATATATCCGTTTCTCTGACGATCAGTTTCAGAAAGACGGTGTTCTCGTGCGTATAACGGGTATAAAAGATTATATCAACAAACCGCACAGCCCCGTGATTGAACTTTCAAACACAACGGTAAGCGGCAGTGTTTCATCAACATTGAATGACCTGAAAAGTGAGGAAGTCATCGTTGATGACCTACACCGTGACGCTATTCAATTCACAAAAAGACGGTTCAGGGATGCAAAGGAAACAATCAGCATGTTGGAAGAAGCCCTGCTCGATAACTTCACGAACTCAATCAACCCGATTGCCGTTCAAACGATGTCAATGCTTGTAGGCGATGAAAGTCTTCAATTCCGTTTTGTGAACTCAAAGACAAGCCCCGTCCCGGTTACGCACAGAATTGTCTATGACAATGAAACGAAGCAACTGACAGCGGCAGCGGGTATCATACAACACATGACCCTCGGTATCAATACGGTCAGTGCATCGCACAAGGTTTCGGAATATAAATTTTGGGATATGACAGCCTACACAAGCGCAGTGCTTGATGACGGTAAGAAGAAGTATTATTTGTATGCAAAAGTCTCAAAGACGGCACAAACAGGTGTTTTCACCCTGTCTGAAAATGCAATCAAATTAGAGGGTGTTTCAGGCTTCTATCATCTTCTTGTCGGTGTCCTGAACTCTGAATATAATGAAGAACGGAGTTTTGTCACTCTGTACGGTTTTACAGAAATCCTTCCGGGACGTATCACGACAGACAGGATTGTTTCCACAGACGGGAACACTTATTTTGATTTATTGAAAGGTATCATATCCGGGCAAATAAAGTTCAAATCAGGTTCATCGGGCTTATATGAACTTGATGAATGGGAAGCCGTGAACGGTTTGATAACTCAGGCTCAGAACACCGCCAACGCCGCCGTTGAGAGCGCAAAGAACGCCAATACCGCCGTTGGAGATTTAAACGACTATGTGGACGGTGCGTTCGCTGACGGCATTATTACGGAAGCGGAAGCGAAAGCGATTGAGAAGTACATCAACACAGTGAACAACACGAAAGCCGCCGTGGAAGCTGCGTATAACAAACTGTACACAAACGCCTATCTTACGGGAACGGCAAAAACCGGGCTTCTGAATGCCAAGGTTACGCTTATGGGCAGTATTGAAAACCTTATCAGCGCAATCAATTCCGCTATCGCCGATGGTAGAACCACTGTAACCGAAAAAAACAATGTTGATAACAAATATGCCACTTTCAACAGTGCGTATGCCGACTTTAACACAGCCGTAGAAGCCGCCAATAAAGCTATTCAAGACACGCTGAAGGGGTATTCAGATTCGGTTCTCAACACCGCCAACGCCGCCGTTGAGAGCGCAAAGAACGCCATAGCGAAAGACTTGGGATATACAAATTTCGCTGACTTGGAAAAGAAAGCCGCCGCTAATGAAACCATCATTGTAGGAGGTAAAATCAACACGACATTGATTAATGCTGAACTTATTGTCACGGCGGCTTTGCTTGCCAAATTGGTCAAAGTGACCGAACTTGTTGCGGAACACCTGACAGTTACCGGGAGTTCAAAGATAGCCGGGTTCAGTGTCAGCGGAAACGGGCTTACAAATACCCCGTTTAACAATGATGCGTATGTGATATTCCGTAATGACGCACATAAATGTTTTGCGGGTATCGGAGGAAACGTGCTGCCGACATCATCAGGATTGAGAGCCGTAGCAAGATTTGAGAATGAGGACACGTCCGATTGGTGGGGATTGAACAGGAACATAGCAACTTTGTTCTCCGCAAAAAACGGGCGTTATAACCATGCTTTTTTAGGAAGCGGAAACGGGAATTTGGACGGATGGATAGGAGGTTACAAATACAGCAAATATAATCTGACAAGTGCCAATACTATTTATAGTGGTTATTCAAATCTTAAAGATAATAACCGATGGGTAATTTATAGCAGCGTGGATAATTCAGGCATCACTCTGCCTAAACTTTCAGAGGTAAGGGACGCTCTTAGTATAGGAAGCAGCACTAAGTTCTGTGTGGAATTCACAATTATCGCAGACCTTGATTCAAGGGATTTTGATATATACGGAAGAAACAGCAAGAAAAGTAGTGATAACACCTATCCGTGGAACACGTCTGAATATCCCAATCTGGTACATTGGGACAACGATCATTGGGATAGTTTGGCAATGGGAGCAGGTGACAGTCTCACGGTGTTACTTATATATGATTCAAGTAAAGGTGGCAGCAAAGGCGGTTATCCCCTGACCTATACAGCGAGAGTAATCAATAGACAGAATTAAAAGAGATTATAATTAAACAACTTTAAAAGTGATTACATTATAATCAGTTTGTATATATTTGCAAATAAAAATCAAAGACTTATGGAATATTTACCAGCTATTATCAGCGCAATAGGCACAATCATCGCCGCATGGTTTGCTTATAATCAGTACACGAAAAACAAACTCACGGACTTAAAAATTGAGAAGTTCAGAAAGGATGAAGAAATCAAAAGCATTCGCCGAGCCGATAATTCTTCTATCGTTTACGGGGAATTATGGAACATTCTTCACGAACTTGACGCTGACAGAGTTTATATTGTTCAGCCCCACCCGTTGGGCAATGAAAGTCTGTTATCAATCTATTATGAAGTAAAGCGTAAAGGTGTTGAGCCAATGAAACCACATGTACAAAATCTTCGTATCGCAGACGTGGCTAAATTCAGTTCTGATATGGTTAAAAACCTGTTTATGTATATCACGGATATAGACACACAGGTTCAAGACAAATACGCAAAATCAATCCTATCAAGTTACGGATGCGAGGCGGCTGTGGTAAAGCGTTTAAATGATAACAAGCATGATTGGGTCGGTTCTATTTTCTGTGAGTTTACACGCCCGATTCATGTATCAGAAGATGAAGCGAGAGAGATTATGCACCGATGTGCGATGAATATTCAATACCTATTACCAGAATATAAATAAGAACGAGTATGAAAATTCTAATTGACAACGGTCACGGGGTTGACACGGCGGGCAAGCGTTCCCCTGACGGCTCTTTGAGAGAGTACAAATACGCAAGAGAAATCGCCGAAAAAGTTGTATCGGAGTTGAAGAAACGAGGCTTTGACGCTGAACGTATCGTCACAGAAGAAAATGACATCAGCCTATCCGAACGGTGTCGGCGTGTAAATTCCATTTGTGACAGAGTAGGAACGAAGAACGTCATTCTCGTTTCTATTCATTGTAATGCAGCGGGAAACGGTTCTCAATGGATGAACGCACGTGGATGGGAAGCGTGGACTTCTGTCGGTCAGACAGCCGCCGATAAAATGGCAGACTGTCTGTATAAAGCGGCAGAGGAAACAGACTTCAAAATTAGAAAGGACACAACGGACGGAGACCCCGACAAGGAGGGGTATTTGTATATCTTGAAACACACGAAATGCCCCGCCGTTCTGACTGAGAACCTTTTTCAAGACAATAAAGAAGACGTGGCGTTTCTTCTGTCAGAAGCGGGAAAAGAAACGATTGTCTGTCTTCATGTCAAAGGTATTATCAACTACTTAAAGACAATCTGAAAAATGAAACATCTTCCCCTGCTCTTACTATTGACATTCATTATAGGCGGCTGTGCTTCAAGCCGCCGCCTTTCTGAAAACGTTCATCAACAAGACAGCGTGGACGTTAGGGTTGAAACCCGTATTGAATACGTACCCGATACTGTCTTTATTGAAATACCGGCACAAACGTCAGAACGTGAAACAGCCGATAGTACATCGCATCTTGAAAACGATTACGCAACGTCTGACGCACGGATAAACCCTGACGGAACTTTATACCATAACTTGAAGACTAAGCCGCAGAAAAAGCCAGTAGAGTTTGAAAAGCCCGTTGAACGCAAAGACAGCGTTATTTATAAGACAAAGACCGTAACAAAAACGAAAATCGAAAAAGTTCCCCGTGACCTTACTTGGTGGCAGAAAACACAGATTTACGGCTTTTGGGTCATCCTTTTCATTCTTGTGATTGTTTATAGGAAAAAGATTTTATCCCTTGTAAAATGGCTTATCTGATTATCTTATAAAGAAATAAAATCGGAAATTATATCGGAATTTTGGCAATTATCGCTATCTTTGAACCGACATATTTGAAAAGTATAGCGTTTGCTATTGTTTTGAGGTAAGAAAATCGCCAAAATTTCTAAGTAACTCAAAAGCAATGGTGAATGCCCACGTCATATACGTGGGCATTTCCTTTGTAGAGTTACTGGGCGTTTGGCGATGCCTCTTACCGACAAGGAATGCCCACGTTTTTTGTGTGTATCTGTGAACAACGGCAATCACTATAAAGAGAACCCGTTAAATAACAGATATATGGATTTCAAAGATTCAATTAAACAAATCTCGGAGCGCATTGATACCCTCAAAGCCAATCTTCCGACAGAAGAAGCGACAAAGACGGCTTTGATTATGCCTTTTATAAACGCATTGGGTTATGATGTCTTCAACCCTTTGGAGGTGTTGCCTGAAATGTGTTGTGACATCGGCACAAAGAAAGGCGAGAAAATCGACTATGCCATAATGAGAGACGGCGAGCCGATAATACTTATTGAATGTAAACATTGGGAGCAAGACCTGAACCTGCATGACAATCAACTGTTGCGTTACTTCAACGTCTCAAAGGCTAAATTCGGTGTCCTGACAAACGGTATAACATATAGGTTCTACACAGACCTTTCAGAACCTAATATTATGGATGAAAAGCCGTTTTTGGAAATCAATATGCTTGACCTGAAAGACACGCAAATAGAAGAGTTGAAAAAGTTCCACAAATCGTATTTTGATGTTGATATGATTTTGAGTTCAGCGAGTGAACTTAAATATATGGGGGAACTGAGAACCGTCATCGGGAAAGAGTTCACGAACCCATCCCATGATTTTGTTCGGTTCTTCGGGAAACAAGTGTATGATGGGGTATTTACCCCTAAAGTGCTTGAACAGTTCTCAACGCTTGTAAAACGCACAATCAACAACTATGTTAGCGATATAATATCAGACCGATTGAAAGCCGCCATAAAAGACGAAGAACAGCCCACAGAACAAGGCACGCCAACGGTTCAACAACCGACAGAAGAACAGCCAGATAACGGGATTGTTACCACAGAGGAAGAACTGGAAGCATTCTATATCGTGAAATCACTTCTGAGAAACATTTTCCCGGCTGAACGGATAACTTATAAAGACACACGTTCTTATTTCGGTGTTTCCATAGACAATAATGTGCGAAAGACTGTCTGCCGCTTTTATTTTGACCCTCCTACAAGAAAAAGACTTGCGGTCATTGACGAAAATAAAAGTGAAAAGATGTACAAGTTAAATTCAATCAATGATATTTATAACTATGCCGATACTCTGATTGAGGCGGCAAAAAAATATTCATTATGAGGATTATTATTTTATTAATCATATCTATGGGGCTGTTCCTTTCTTGTGGAAATGGCAAGAAACTACCCAATGTAGGAGATAAGGTTTATGTGGTTCAAGAATGTCTTTCTGCTGTCAGTGAAGATGATTTTGCAGAATTGAACAAGGTGTGCAATAGAAAAGACGAAAGCAGGTTGGAAGAAATGATATTATCAGAAAAGGTTTTTATACTAAATCCAACAAATGAATGTAAATTGATTGAGGCTAAATTTGGCAAATATAAAATTCGAGTAAAAGTTGATTGGGATAAAGAAATAGACTTGTGGGTTGCTTCTGAATTTATCAAATAAATATACATGCACATGGGAATAACATCAAGAAGTCAGCTAACACCGAATGGCGTTTTCTGTGCCCCGATGATTCCGGCAATGATAATTTACACCGATAAAAGATTTGGGCGGCACATACAGAAAATTCGATGAAAATAACTTTCAGATAGCAAGGCAGGGTGTTCACGGTTACGGACACCCTGTTTTCGTGAAGTCATCTTCTTCCTTGCAGAGATAACGGGCGACTTTATGACACACATCATCGGGAATAAACTAACCTTGATTAATGATTTTGCGAAGAGCAACAAAATCCGTATCTTTGAGACCTGAGAACAACACAAAAAAAATGTGCTTTTACAAATTTGTTGCTACTTTGTTGCTCTCACTCACGCACTGAATGGTTAAAATCCTACAAACCAATAGATTATATCAAATAAAGAACATTTTGCATCGGTAAGTAGCTGATTATCAACAATATTACAATATATCGCTAACTGTCTGAAAGCCACCGTTTTGGTGGCTTTTTTCATTTTAACACTTTCCATTTGAAACTTGTTACAACCAGTTTTTAAGGGTAAATTTGGCTCAAATATCGTTCCTATCCCTAAATTTTGCGACCAAATGGCAATGGGAAAATGACATATATGGCACCTTATGCAAAAACTGCAAAAGTGATAAATGTGCGCCCGTTGACATGTTGGACACCTCGTGAAAATTCCTGCAAATACCTGAAAATTGCTGCAAAGGAAATGGACGATTTTAACATGCCAAAAAGATGAAGATATTAAAGAAATGTTTAACATGTGGAGCAGAGTTTATTGCATCCAAGATGTCAAATAAATACTGCTGTAGAGAGTGCGAACGTGACGCATCTCGCAAACGTGAAGCAAAACGTAAAAAAAGTGTCCGGGAAAGTGAAAAAGAAGCAGCTCTTGATAAAGAAAGAGATGCAGTTGCTTCACGACCATTTTTGACACCCTCAGATGTTGCCTTATTACTTGATATGAGTGTTAGCACTGTGTATAGATGTTTCTATTCCGGAATCATCAAGGCAGTGAGAATACGTAGAAAAACCCTTGTCCGTCGTGAGGATCTTGACAAATACTTTGAGGATGCAGGACCTTATAGAAAAAGAAGTTACAAGCGTAAGCAAGAACAAGAATACTATACCCTACAAGAGATTATGGATAAGTATAAAATTGGACGTAAAGCTGTATGGGGACGTTGTGACAGATTAGGCATCCCTAAAGTTTACGAAGGGCGTAATACTTTCTACAGTAAAAAGCTTATTGACGCAAATTTCTCTGAGCTTCTTGATGTCATAGACATTGATAACTATTACACATTGAGTCAAATCATGGAAATGTACAATATGACTCAGGGTGCGGCTCTTTGTTTTGTAAAATACCATGCGGTTCCCAGGGTAAAGAGAAATGGCAGGTCTTATTATTCTAAGGTTCATATAGATTGTATAAAACACAAGACCGATGAAATTGATCCTGACTGGTACTCTTATGAAGAAGCTATGCAAAAGTATGGCATAACTAAAGATCAGGTAAGTTATACTCTAAAGACCTATAGCATTAAGACTGAAAAGCGTGGAAAATTCACCATGATTTATCGGACGGATTTTGATAATATCATGCATCAACGTCTTCAAAATTCAACTCCACTAATAAAGTCAAATGGTGAAGAAAAGGTTGTTTTCACGGCAAAGCAACAGGAAAAAATCTGTCCAGCAACTCCTGAAGGATACTATTCTACTGATGAGGTAGCAGAGATGTTTAAAATATCAATAAAGCATGCTGGAGTTATAACAAGAGAGAACAACATACCTAAGATAGCACTGAAAGGATTTAATTTCTATGAGAAGGGATCCATTGACCTGTTATACAACAAAAAGAATAAGTATGCAGAAATCACAGACTGGATAACGCCAGAGGAAATGCGTACAACATTTAAAATGACAGCAGATGGTGTACGCTCTTTTATTCATAGACATAAGATTCCAGCAAAGGTTGAGTATGGTAGTACCTATTATTCCAAACAACACATAGAGGAAATAAAGAATGGATATTTTGTTGGTAGAGACAGGTATTATTCCGTAGAAGAAGCTACAAAGAAATATAATCTTACAAATTCACTTGTCTTCTATTACGTCAATCACTATAAGCTCACCAGAGTAAAGAAGCAGAAATTCATCTTTTTTAGAAAAGAAGAATTTGACCGGTTAATGGAAAAACGGTTCTCAGAAGATGATTTTATAGCAAATATTGATATATAGTGATATTTACTTTCAATTTACCGATGTCAGCAATATATCATTCGAGAATTTTGAGACATAAAACTATAAAAACAAATAATATGCAGTATTGTAAATCAGTAACTCTCCGTATGCGAGATAGACGAAATGGTACTAAATCATTATTTCTGGACTTTTGGCCAGGCTATAGAAATCCTGAAACAATGGAACTGATTCGTCGTCGTTCGCTTGGCATGTATATATATGCCAACCCCATTTCTACACAACAGAAAAAGTATAATGAAGCTATTCTGGCAAAAGCTGAAGCTATTCGGTGTAAGGTATTCATAGAGGTAATTAATGAGAAATATGACTTCTTTAACCAGGACCGTCTAAAGGAGGACTTTCTTGCATACTTCAAGAATATTGTCAACAGAAACTTTGCGAAGTGTGATGCAGCCTATAAACATTTCAGCAGGTTCTGCCACAACAAATGTACATTTGAAATGCTTGATACCGTATTCTGTAACAAGTATAAAGAATATCTCTTAGACACGAAAGTATCAGCAAGAGGCAAAGTCATGGTTAACAAGCCTATATCACGAAATACAGCTTCAGCATATTGGAATATCTTCAAACAAGTTTTAACTAAAGCCTATAGGGAAAGAAGACTTGTAGATAACATAGCATCCCTTTTGGATAATATTCCATGCACAATACCAGTCAAGCAAAGCCTTTCACTGGAGGAAGTCAGAAAACTATACAACTCAGAATGTTCAGTTCCAGTAGTAAGAAAAGCCGCTATATTTTCCTGTTTGAGTGGATTACGTATAAGTGATATACTCAATTTAAAATGGGAAAATATCCAAACATATGCAGATGGCGGACATTATCTTGATTTTAAATGTGTAAAGACTCAGCGTCAGACACAGGTTCCAATCGGTGATGATGCTTATGAACTAATTCAGCCACAAACAACAGATAAATATATTTTTTCAGGATTTAATCGTACTATGACATATAGAGTCATGCAAGATTGGATTAAGGAATGTGGAATAAAAAAACATATTACCTTTCACTGTTTCAGACATACTTACGCATCCTTACAGCTTGAACTTGGAACTGATATTTACACAGTACAACATCTCCTTAATCACAAGAATGTAAGTACCACTCAAATCTATGCTTCACATGCTGATCCGAAAACACGAGAAGCAGCTGATAGAATTAGGTTAACAAATGTAAAAATGGAAATGCAAGAAAATGAAAACATAAATGTTAATGCAGAAACCAAGAGAAAGAAAGAGAAAGGAAAATCAAAAAAGTGACAATAAATAGTAGCGTAAATCATTGAAACACTGAAACATAAATAATGTTTTCTAGAGAGATTTTATTAGTAACAACTAGTATCAATTAGTAAGTTTATCTATAAATTTGCAATAAAGTAATACGATAAAAACCAATTGCAATGACAAAAAAGATAAGAGAGAATTTACTGATACTTCTCATTTCAAACATTATTACCATTATTCTGTTTGTGACCGCTCCATATATTATCAGGGTAGTCACAAGCACTAATGCAACAGAAAATAATAACCTAATGTTATCCCCATTGCCGATTTTGTTATACCTCATTTTATTATCTTTATTAGTTTGTATAATAACTGTCCTGTACAGGTTACATACTGAGAAGCGCATAATCATTAATAATAGCATCACTTCTCTACAACCTGCTACTTCAGAAAAGAATAAAGCAGAGATTATGCGTGAGATTTATAAAAATAAACAGGACCATTTGGAGGTTAACAGATATGAGGCAATCAAGGAGTATACATATACTGTTTTTTCACCATACATGACAGATGATTGTCTGGAAACCCTATGCCAGAACATTAAACTTTACGAGATTCCAGAATCGTGTATCAATTCTGTATTAACAAATGGTCAGTTAAACACACTCGACATCAGACATTATGCCTGGAATATAGGAGAACGGCTTGGTTGGAGTGGACAAACCAGAGCTACCTTCATCAAGCTCTGTTTTCCTAAAGAACTTAATGACGTTGAAATTGAAAGCATCAGGCGTACACTCAGACAAAAAGGGAAATGTAAAATAGAAATTGACATTCCTGATAAAGATAGTTACGAGTTTCATTATTAAAAGAATTATATATGCAAGAATACGTAGAAGATAATCCGATAACCTTTAATGACATACCAAGAGTTATGTCAGATATACTTAAAAAATGTGATCTACTTGAACAGTCCATAGAAATACTTCATGAAGAGATTCGTCAATCTAATCAAAAGTCTCCATCTGAACACATTCCAATGGATGTAAAAGAAGCCTGTGAATTTCTCAAAATAAAAAAATCGACAATGTACTGTTATATACAGAACGGACAAATTCCAGTCAACAAGAAAGGTAAGAAATACACATTTTTCAGGGATGATCTCATCAAATGGGTTGAGTCTGGTTGTAAAACTGAAAAGCCAATCAGTACAGCAGAAATCAATCAAATACTCAGCAAAAGATCAAGTCGAAGGAAATAGTAGAGAAATGCGAATTCATAAATAGCCCGCATTAAGGATTATCTAATGTAGGCTATTTTTTTTGCATATATCACTTAAAAGCACTTAGCAAAGTGATCAGTGATAATTACAATATAGTATATAAACAAATGATCATAGAAATAGAATTAAATATTTATACACAAAAAAAATTAATTTATGAGTAAAAAGAATCAACACTCTTTGCTCTCTCTTTTTGTATTTACAATGTAACAATCATTTCACAAACCAAGAGATTGAGCTGTCCAAAGATGAGCTTTGGGACTTATTTAAAGTCAGTTACAAGCATTATCAAACTGAAGTAATTAATGATAGAAAAATTTACAATCGCTATGTAAATGACTTAATCAGTTATCATCTTCCTGTTTTCACATCTGATGAGGAAGCAATACGAAAACATTTCCAAAATCTTTTCTGTGTTTATGAATTACTGACCGACAGAAAAGATCTTGTTGAGAAGTACTTCACTAAATCTACATTCGAAAAGACAGACTTCTCTAAAATGCTTAATGAGTTTAACCATGTGGAAGTTATATTAAAGGACTCCAATGGACTTGCATCCTTTAACAGAAAGCAAATTAAACTTATCACAGATTTTGCCAATAGAAAGAATTTCTTCACTACCCCTGTTGACGAGAATACTATTGAAAAGTTCTTTAACTGTACATTAAAAAAGACTCTTATAGCCACAAACTTGCGCTATATACTTCAGCTGTTATATTCTCTTTCCCAACAAAAAATGATTCCATATAATTGGGTATCACTTGTAGTAAGAAATAAAATGTTAGCCCCACAGAAAAGTATGATACCATCAACTCGTGGAGCAATCAGTTCACGTCTTACAGAACTAAAGAATACTACTGCTACATTTCCTGAAGAAGAATATGTGAATATAGTAAAACAACTGAAAGAAATGTATTGAAGTGAAACAATGTAAAGCAATTGAAAGAAAAATCCCTGACACTCTCCCTGACATTTTAAACTGACAGGAGACATTCAAATTGCGAAAATAACAATAGGAGTATATTTACCCCAGAATCGATTCAGCTTTTGGGGTACTCCCTATTGTATAACATTAAATCATTAGAAAATGGGAACCAGTAACATTGAAATCAGCATCTTAAAAAAGAGATTAGAACTCTTGGAAATGAAAATTGGAGAACTTAATAGTATTAATCCAGAAATACTCAATGAACGTCTTGCAAAGATTGAGGAAAGATTATATGTGGTTAAAGAAATGTTGACCACTGAAGAAGCTTCAAAGTATTTGGGAATATCACAATCCCAGATATATAAACTCACTATGAATATGCAGATTCCACATTTTAAGCCCCACAGAAAAGTATGATACCATCAACTCGTGGAGCAATCAGTTCACGTCTT
>ERZ894180.1569-NODE-1569-length-13391-cov-9.275045_pt1 | contig 13391 bp, 8 predicted proteins | sample MGYA00380278_ERZ894180 | MGnify/ENA primary metagenome ERZ894180 (study PRJEB32331, sample SAMN06328450) | human gut metagenome | biome: human gut microbiome; feature: stool | host: Homo sapiens | collected 2013-02-24 ...
CCTACTTTTGCAATATAAATTTAGTAATGCAAAAAAATTAAACCATGGAAACATTTTCAATCAGTACTTTAGACCTTATAATCGTATTCGCTTATATGGTTTTCATCGTATGGTGGGGACTAAAGAATGGCAAAAGCCAAGACTCGCAATCCTATTTTCTCGCAGGGCGTTCCATGCCCTGGTGGGTAGTAGGGCTGTCATTATTTGCAGCCAGTATTTCAAGTACCACATTAATCGGACAATCCGGCGACGCTTATCATACGGGACTGGCTGTGTTCAACTACAATCTTACAGGAATCATAGTGATGGTATTCTTTGCCATTTTCTTGCTACCTCTCTACATCAAGTCTGGCATTTTCACCATCCCCGAATTCTTGGAAAAACGTTTTGACCGACGTTCACGCTATTACTTTTCGGGCATCTGCATCATCGGAAACATCTTCTTGGATGCAGCTGGTGCACTATATGCAGCTGCATTGATAATCAAACTGATACTTCCTAATGCTGACCTGCAATTAATCATCATTATATTTGCCATCATCGCAGCTTCTTATACCATCCCCGGAGGATTGTCTTCAGCTATCAATGCCGAACTGATACAAGCTGTTATCCTTATATTAGGTTCCATTATGCTAACCTTCTTCTGTTTCCAACAAGGAGGTGACTACTTCTATCAATTGTTCAATAGCAATGATATGATGACCAAACTGATTCGTCCGCTAACTGACACTGCTACCCCTTGGCTTGGTCTGATAGTGGGTATGCCTATTTTAGGTATTTATTTTTGGGCGAACAATCAAACACTAGTACAACGTGTATTAAGTTCCAAGTCAATAGATGAAGGACGCAAAGGGGTTCTCTTCGCAGGCTTCTTGACCATGTCGACTCTCTTCATTATCGCCATACCAGGAGTAATTGCCCGCCACTTATTTCCTGGATTGGAAAAACCCGATATGGTATACCCCAACATGGTACTCCAGTTGATTCCTACCGGACTACTCGGCATTATGCTCGCAGCGTTACTCTCAGCCTTAACCTCCACCCTGAGTGCCATACTGAATTCCACATCCACTCTATTCACAATGGATTTTTATGCCCAATACAACAAGAAAGCAGGTTCCAAAAAGTTGGTCATTATCGGAAAAATCACCTCTTGCGTTATCATTGTCATTGCTGCCTTGTGGGCACCTCAGATTGGCAAGTTCGGCTCTTTATTAAAATATTACCAAGAAATGCTCTCCTATATCGCCCCACCTATAGTTGCCGCCTTCCTATTAGGTGTCTTTAACAAGCGGATTAATGGAAATGGAGCTTTTGCCGGATTATTTGGTGGCTTAGTCATAGCTATAAGTATGCTCTTCATGAAAGATAAAATTTTTGGAGCCATGCATTTCCTGTTCATTGTACCTTTCCTGCTCCTAGCCAGTGGAATAATCATCTATGTAGTGAGCCTGTGCTATCCCAAGCCCTCTATCGAGAAGCTGAAAGATACCGTGTTCATTCCAGATGAACTAAAAGCAGAATTCAAAGCCAACAAAGCATTGCCTTGGTACAAGAATTACTATTCATGGGCTACAACATTGCTGATTTTAAGCGCATTAATATGGCTTATATTCAATTGACCATAATATATAACCATAAATTTTAAAAATATGAAATTAAAAAAGTTTGAAGGGAACCCAATACTTTCTCCTTTGAAAACAAACGATTGGGAATCACTGGTTACCTGTAATCCGGGAGTAATTTACGACAATGGAGTATTCTATATGTTATACAGAGCTGCCGGAAATGACCCCGAACATGTCATTCGCCTTGGCTTGGCCATCAGTAAAGACGGATTTCATTTTCAGCGTGTCTCCGATCAGCCTGTATTCGGCCCCAGTGAGGATGGTCCTGACTCAGGTTGCGTAGAAGACCCTCGCATAGTGAAATACGGCAAGGAATTTTATATTACTTATGCTTACCGTCCATATGCTCCCGGTCAATACTGGAAGTTCGGGCACGATGAAATCTTGCTTCCCGAATGCGGAGATGATGCCCCCTTGGCTCTTCGCAATAATTTAGGTAACACTGGATTAGCTATGACTACAGACTTCCACAAATTCAGAAGACTGGGTAGGCTCACCTCCCCTATACTAGATGACAGAGATGTCATTTTATTCCCTAAAAAAGTACAAGGAAAATACGTGATTCTCCATCGTCCCAAAGAATACATCGGCCAAAAGTACGGTGTAAAATACCCCTCTATCTGGATAAAGTTCTCTAATGACCTTTTATGCTGGGAGGATAAGAAAAGTCACTTGCTGCTAACCGGTCGTGATAATTCCTGGGAAGAAAAAATAGGTGGAAGCACCCCTCCCATTAAGACAAGCAAAGGATGGCTGATGCTCTACCATGGAGTAGAAAGTGGAGGCTTGGGCTATTACCGAGTAGGTGCAATGCTATTGGACAGCAATAATCCCACACGCATCATCGGCAAGACACCACTACCGATACTGGAACCTGAAACTGAATTTGAAACTAAAGGGTACTATAACGGATGTGTATTCCCCACTGGTAATGTGATAGTAGACGGCACGCTCTTCGTATATTATGGAGCTGCCGATAAATACGTGTGTACAGCAACTTGCCAAGTAGACGAATTAATCAATTATTTGCTTTCCGAAGAGTGCTGCATTAGCCAATAACTTCATCAGCCAGAGATAACTTATTCAAAAAAGTACAATGATTGAGCAAATAATATTAATTATATTTTTAATTAATACTATAATTTTGTCATGTACTAAATCTTCTTAATAAAAAAACAATATGAACTGAAACAAACCTTTCATTAATTAAATTATAAATATATGAAAAACGAAGCAAAATGTTTATGGTATACATTATTTTCAATAGCTTTATGTATGCTCTTTAGTATGCCAGCTCTTGCTCAAACACAAGGAAGCATAACGGTTACGGGATATGTAAAAGATGCCACCGGCGAATCGCTTATTGGTGCCACAGTACAGGTAAAAGGTGTCACTGGTGGAACCATTACTGATGTGGATGGCAACTATATGCTAAAGAATGTGCCAGCAAGGGGAATATTGGTATTTTCATTTGTAGGTATGCAGAACAAAGAAGTAGCTGTCAACGGAAAGAAAACTATCAATGTCACTTTAAGTGATGACACACAACAATTGGAACAAGTGGTGGTCATAGGGTATGGTAGTGTAAAGAAAAGTGATGTGACCGGTTCCGTAGCTTCCGTCAAAACAGAGGCTTTAAAAGAAATTCCTGCTAATTCGGTAGAAGGATTGTTGCAAGGACGCGCGGCTGGTCTACAAGTGATCAATTCTTCACAAGATCCAGGTGCCGATGCCACAGTACGTATTCGTGGCGGTTCTTCTTTGCGCGGTTCCAATTCTCCATTGGTAGTTGTGGATGGTTTTCCTTTGGGAGACGCGGGAGACTTGAAACAGATCAATCCATCCGATATCGTAAATATAGAAATTCTAAAAGATGCCTCAGCCTCAGCTATCTATGGTTCACGTGGTGCAAATGGTGTTATTATGATTACCACCAAACGTGCCAAAACTGGAACAACCAGCATAACACTCCGTCAACAAATTACCCTTTCACAGTTCGACAGTAAGTTGAATTTGTGGCGCGACCCAGTATTAATGGCCTCACTAAATAATGAATCGCGCATCAACGGTGGTTTTGAACCGCTCTATGTGGGAAAAACGAATTCTACAGGTGTTTATTACCCGTCTATAGAAGAGTTGCAGACAACTTGGACGACAAACACCCGTTGGGATGATTTGGTGTTTCGCGACACTCCGGTTTCCAACAATACCACTGCCACAATTTCCAGTTCCAACGACCGTACCGTATTTAATCTTAGTGCCAACTACTATACAGACAATGGTATGTACATTAAGGATAACTATAAAAAGGGAGGTTACAACCTGAGCATAGACCATAATCTGTACGATAACCTCAAAGTGCGCTTCTCGAACATACTTTCACGTGGTGTACGCAACTCAAACGGAGGATTAGCTTATTGGAGAAACCCCATTTATCCGATTTATGATGAAAGCGGCAACTATTGGTTGAGTAACGCCAATGACTTCAGCCACCCAATAGCCCTGACGGAGTTACGCAAAAATGAATCAAAGAGTTTAGACGTAATTTCTTCATTGGCTTTAGAATGGCAACTGTTCCCTTACCTTAAATTAACTTCACAGTTGAACTATAAATTCGGGAAATCCGTGTCAGACAAATATTATCCGAAAACCTATACTGAAGCGGGACAGTTCAGTAATGGCCAAGCCGAAATTGAGAATTGGGAAGGACATAGCCTTGTATCCGAAACATTCGCCAATTTCCTAAAGACTTTCGACAGACATGAAATAAGCGCCATGGCAGGTTATTCTTATGAATACTATATGTCGCGTAGTTCCGGTCTCAGAGCCAAAGATTTCGTTAATGAGTCATTAGGTAATGAAAATATGGGTTCCGGAAATCCTGAAAAGAATGAAGTCTGGAACGGTTATTCTGAAAATAAACTGGTTTCTGGTATGTTCCGCCTGAACTACACATATGACAATAAATACCTGCTGACTCTGACAGCTCGTGCCGATGGCTCCTCCAAGTTTGGCAAGAACAACAAATGGGCAATGTTCCCTTCGGGTGCAGTCAGCTGGAAAGCCCACGAAGAAGAGTTCATTAAAAAATTAAATGTATTTGATGAATTGAAATTCCGCTTCAGCTATGGTATCTCCGGTAATCAAGGTATCAGTCCCTACCAGACATTGAGCCGTTATGGCACAGACAAATATTACAACGACGGAGATTGGGCTACGACTATTGGTCCGGGCTACGTTTCTGGATGGACGGGTCCGGGATGGATTTACCGTGTATGGAGCGGTATTCCGAATCCTGACTTGAAATGGGAAACTACTGCACAAGCCGACTTCGGTATTGATATGGCTTTCTTCAATCGCCGTTTACAGGTGTCTTTTGACTATTATGACAAGCAGACCAGTGATTTGCTGCGTGAACGCAATCTGGCCCTTTCTTCCGGTTATGATAAGATGTGGGTAAACGATGGTAAAATTCAAAACCGTGGTTTTGAAGTCACTATAGATGCTGACATTGTGAGCACCAAGGATTGGCATTTGAGTGGAACTTTGATTTATTCACGTAATCGGAATAAAGTGAAAGACTTGGGTAATTCCATAGAGTCTGGGCTGATTACAGACCCCATGACTGGTATGCTTTTCGAATATTCAGGAAATAATCTTGAACAGTATCGCGACTACACCAATATTTTGGCTATAGGCCAACCGGTAAACGTGTTCTATGGTTATAAGGTGGATGGAATCGTACAGACACTAAATGAAGGAATAGATGCTGGTTTATCAGGGGATTACGCTCAACCAGGAGAATTCAAATATATGAATCTGAATGGAGACAACCAGATTTCTGAAGCAGATAAGACCATCATTGGTGACCCAAATCCCGATTTTACGGCTAGTTTGGCATTGAATCTCTCTTGGAAGAAGTTCGATGCAAGCATCTTCTTCAATGGCGTATTCGGACAAGATGTACTAAACACAAAAGCATTCGGTCAACCCAACAATTCACCTCTGCGCTGGACGCCAGACAATCATACCAACAAATATCCTAGTCTGCGTGAAGGACGTCAGACTAAGATTTCTGACTGGTGGATAGAAGACGGGGCATTCCTACGCATTCAGAATCTGAATATAGGGTATACATTCGAATTGCCGGAAAAGTCTTTCCTTTCTAAGGTGCGGCTTTATATGAATGCTTCTAATTTGTATACGTTCACAAAATTCGATGGGTACGATCCGGAAGTTGGATTAAACGGTGTTTACAGCGGTGGCTATCCACGTTTGCGAAAATGGACATTCGGCCTTGACTTAACCTTTTAAAACAATATAAAATATGAAGAAAAACAAACTTATCATATCATTGCTTGTGGGATCCTTAGCATTGGGGTCATGTGATTTGGACGAGACAGCTTACGGTTTTTATTCTGAAGACAACTTTTTCAAGACGGCTGCCGATGCGGAAGCAGCAGTATTGTATGCTTACGGTGCACTCAATTTTATAGAGTATTCACGAACGATATTCTTCCTTGGAGATATGCCAAGTGAGGTAATGACCACAAAATCAGATGCGACTGCTGACAATCAGGATTTGAACTTGTGGAAAATAGACAATTTTAAAACAAACGGCTCGTTAGAAAACTTCTTTAAATATGCTTTCATTGGGATTAATCGTGCCAATGCTGTCATCAAGAAAGTTCCTGCCGCAAACTTCAGCCAAGAGCAGAAAGATCATTTCTTGGGTGAGGCTTTATTCTTGCGTGCTTGGAATTATTTTAACTTAGCCCGCAACTTCGGATTGGTTCCTCTCCATTATACTGTAGTGGAGACAGTAGAACAGACATCATCTGCACTGGCACCCAATATGGATGCCGTGTATGACTTGATTTTGGCAGACAGTCGTCGTGCGGCTGAATTATTGCCTATAAACAGTACGCCCAGAATAGGTCGTGCAGACCGGGTTGCCGCGCAAGCATTAGCCGCTAAAGTTTACTTGTATATCGCTTCTGCCAAAGAGCATGGAGTAAAACTATATAAAGATATGCACCGTGATGTTGAAGTCATGTATGATAGTGCTGCGTATTTTGCAAACGAAATTATAGAAAAGCAATCGGTGTATGGATTTGAAGACAACCTTCTTGATATTTACGATGTAGAAAAAGCACGTGGAAAAGAACATATTTTCATTATGGCAATGGACCGTTCTGGATCCAGCGAAGGGCAGTATTCTAAGATTTCGAAGATGTTCATCCCTTACGTGGACGGTTCTGTCTTATATTTAAAACAAGGTGATAAGAACGAGTATATACCCACACATGACGGATATGCCGAGTATCGGACCACTATTCCTTTTTTCAACAGTTTCGATGCAAATGACAAGCGTAAGAAAGACTTGATTGTGGACAAAGTGTATAATAAGGACGGTTCCTTGTTAGGCGAGTATCCAGGAAAATTGCCCTATCCGTTCTGCCGCAAATATATCGATCCGAAATACGAGCAAGACAAAACCTCTACCCGTCCTTTTTTGATACGCTTCTCGGACGTTGCATTGATTTATGCTGAAGCGGCGGGGCCTAATTCAAAATCTTACCAATTGGTAAATTTTATCCGCAACCGTGCCGGATTAGGGAATCTAAAACCGGACTTAGCCAAAGAAGATTTCCGTAAGGAGATTTTCAAAGAGCGGACTTTTGAAATGGCCTTCGAAGGAGATCACATGTACGACTTACGCCGTTGGAACCGCATCACCACAGATGTGGAAGAAGCTACCGGGTTATCGGAAGACCAAGTCGCTTTCTATCCGATACCCCAAGCAGAAATTAATTTGAATGGAAGTCTTAGAGATTAATACTATATGATATGAAAAAAATAATAAAAATTATATTACTTGCTTGTATCGCTTTCACTCAGCAAGCATGTCAGAAGGATGTAATGGATGACATCAACGAAGGTGGATGGAATCATGAACGCTCATTACTGAACATACAGTTTGAAAATCAAGTAGGTACTGCTACCATTGAAAATATAGACGAAACTACTGGTAGTGTAGAATTGTCCATCAATGTTGATGCAGCCCCTGACTTGTCAAACATCAAGCTGAAAAAAATAGAAGTTTCTTATCAGGCTGTTTCCTCATTGAAACCGGGTGAAGCGTTAAACTTTGAAAACGATTCAAGAAGCGCCTCCTTTACAGTAACTTCCACTACCGGTGAGAGTCGCGAATATACCATTACCGTTTCTGAATTCAAAGAGGAGTTGATTGGTACATGGGACATCAAAGCACTGACTGTCTACGGTGGTACAGGACCTGAATATGGCGGTGGTGCCGTAATGCTGTTAGCTGCCAAGCCATGGTGCTGGTCTAGCACCCATGGACCGAAGGTGGAATGCGACAACACGTTAACTTTCATCATGACTGATGTGTCGGAGGAGGGGAATACCAGCGGAACTTGTATCAATAGTCCGGGAAATGACGGTAAATATGCCGATTTCATCTTCAATGGTTCACAAAACAAAGAGAATCCGGGTGTAGACATTGACTTAAAGAAGTTCTACCGGCAGATTCCCGAAGGGGAAAGCACTTGGGTACGCGACTATGCCGCCAAGACTATTACCTTCATAGACAAAGACGGGCGGAAAACCGTAGGTTCCCTTGTTGGTACCGGTAAAGAAGACTTAGGGAACGGACTAAGCATGACAATAGAGCAGAATGCTTTCGCTTTTAATCTGAACGGCACGGACGATTGGGACAACATCTACAGCGACTATGACAAGTTCGTGAAGAAAGTACGCCGTTATTGGATTTCTGTCATAAAACGATAAACACAACATGAGTATATTCTATATGCTTCTCATATTAAGTCTGTGGGGCTGTGAGGCAGTTCCACAGACTGTCGTTTCCATAGATACAGAACAAGTTGTCAATGAAGACTATATTGGCAATGGAGCTCAATGGGACCCCTATCAGTTGGAGTACAGTAAAGGACGATTGGAAATTTCAGAAGCCGACTGGGAAAAAATGTACCACCGACTGGACTTCATGCGCCCGCAATTCATACGAGTAATGACCAATACAACCTCTGTAATGAAAGACGGCATACTCCATCCCGAACAAGGATTGGAACACCTTTCACATATCCTGAACTACTGCCAGACACGTAATGTAACCGTGATGTTCGGTGATTGGGGAGGAAGTCTAGTGGACTCACACAAGGAAACCATCAATGAAGAGAATCTCACGGCAGCTGCCGAATATGTCCGCTTCCTGATAGAAGAGAAAGGTTTTTCCTGTATCCGATACTACAACCTGATAAACGAACCTAATGGCTACTGGTCTGCAACAAACGGAAAATATTCCCTATGGGCACGCGCCATCCGCTTCTTTCACAAAAAACTGAAAGAAAATAAGCTGACTGACAAACTGCAAATCATAGGCCCTGACGTCGCCATCTGGAGTACTCACGAATCTTGGTGGACAGACAGTTGTGCCACCCACCTAAACAATGAGATAGGTCTGTACGACATCCATACCTATCCCTCCAAATCAACGGTAAACAGCGGCGCCTATACCGACATTATCCGTGCTTACAAGCAAAGCGTCCCCGCTGATAAGAAAATAGTAATGGGAGAAATCGGATTCAAGTTCGTAGCTCCGGAAGATTCCCTCTTCCAACAAGAGAACCTCCGCAGAGCCGAAGCCAAGCCTCATGCTTCTATGGATGATTCCCAGATGTTTGTGTACGACTCCATGTATGGTACAGACATGGCCGACGCACTTTTCCAAACAATCAATGCCGGATATTCCGGTTCAGTGGTATGGATGCTCGATGATGCCATGCACTCCAAGGAAGCACTGGACAAACTGAAGATATGGGGATTCTGGAACATCTTCGGTGAAGAGCAGTTCGGTTCGGAAGAAGAGGAAGTACGTCCCTGGTTTTACGCCTGGTCATTACTGACACGTTACATGCCGGCTGGCTCGCGAGCCTATAAAGTCTATGTAGAAGGAGATTCCTGCATCAAAGCCATTGCCGTGGAGAAAGGCGGAAACCACATGCTTGCCGTGGTCAACGTTTCCAAAGAAAAAAAAACGGTCATGCTGAAAAGTTCCACCCTTCCCCTACTGAAAGAGGTAAAAGAATACTTATATGCCGAAGGGCAGCTGAAAAAGGAAGGTGATTGCCGACTGCTTCCCCACCGTCAAGGAGTGACCTTACATTTAGATAAGGGAGAGACTATACGTATGTCCGGAGAATCATTGACCGTATATACCAATTTCGACTATTAACTATCCGCATTTCAAATATATGAAAAAGATAAATATCCTACTGAACAGTCTGCTTTTAGGAATAACTTCAGCCTGCACTCCCAAAGAAGCGATAGAAATCACAGTCTCGCCAGAAGTCATCAACGCCGACTACATCGGCAACGGTGCCGAGTGGGACCCCTATGACGAAGCTGAATCTTGGGGCACCTCCGTTTCTGACAAAGACTGGGAAACTCTCTACAAACGTCTTGACTTCATGAAGCCGCAATACATACGCTGCATGATAAACAGCCCTTACCGCTATTACGACGCCGCAACCGGCAAGTATGACAAAACACGGAATATCGCCTCCATATCCCGTTTGTTGAAGTATTGCACAGAACGAGGTATTTACGTTATCTACGGTGAATATAACCCGCCAGCCTGGGAGATGAAAGAAGATCAGAAATGGGTGAATATGTCCGTTGATTACCTCAACCATCTGGTCAACGACCTCGGTTTCTCTTGTATCAAGCATTTCGTTATCTTCAACGAGCCTGACGGAAGCTGGGCATCCACCAATGGAGATTATGAGATGTGGAAAAAGATGCTTTTCCGATTCCAAAGAAAAATGAAGGAATATCCGGGACTGACAGAGAAAGTAACACTTGCCGGTCCGGATGTGGTAGCAGATTACCGCAACAAAGCATCCAACTATGACGCTGAAGATTGGGTAAAACAGAGCGTACTCGATGCCGACTCCATCATTGGGTTATATGATGTACACTCCTATCCCGGACAAAATGAGGTACGTAGTGGGAAATATCCAGAAATACTCACTCGCTACAAACAGCATCTTCCAAAAGGGAAAAAAATCGTATTGGGAGAGGCGGGATATAAATACTGGCGCAAAGCCGACTCTCTGCTGATGGCAGAGTATAACCGTCGCGTAGAGGGACATCCTTTCACGAAAGGAAGCGATTGCAATATGCTCTGTTACGATTACTTTTATGGGCTGGACATGCCCTTACTTGCTATGGAGGTTATGAACAGTGGATATTCGGGCATGGCTGCATGGATGCTGGACGACGCCATGCACAGTAACGGTGACTCCGGTAAAACAGAAGATATAAAGATATGGGGATTTTGGAATACATTAGGAAAAGAAGTTTTCCATGCTTCCAAGGAAGAAGCAATTCGTCCTTGGTTCTATACATGGTCACTGATGTGCCGTTATTTCCCTTCAGGTACAGACATCTTGCACACAACTGTATCACAACAGGAAAAGGACATCTACGTTGTAGCAGGCCTCTACAAAGGAAAAATGACCATAGGTATGGTGAACGTGGGTAAACAAGACCAATTTATACGTATTTCATTACCACAACCAATGAGAGATGTGCTACTTTATACCTATGAGGAACACAGGCAACCCAAAGACAGTGACGGCTTCCCCATTCCTCAAGAATCGGGTTTGAGTCTGAGAAGAATATACGAAACAACACTAAAAGCTCAATCATTCAAGTTATTAACAAATATTCAACACTAATAAAAACAAATTGCTATATGAGAAACGTTTGGTTAACACTTCTGCTAGTTTTGCCAGGACTCACCGCTTGTTCCGAAAGTAATGATACACCTGACGATCTTACACCAGAACCACCAATTACTGAAAATATAGAACTGAGCATCGTCGACAAAAATGCAACCTCAGAAACAAAAGCATTGTATGCCAACTTATGGGAGATACAACAAAAGGGGGTAATATTTGGCCATCACGATGACTTGTTTTATGGTCGTAAATGGTATGATGTATCTGGAAATTCGGACACCAAAGATGTGTGTGGGGATTATCCTGGAGTATTCAGTCTGGACTTCGCCGAAATTATGGATGACCGCCACGAAGACAACAAAGCCAATGCCATCCGCAAACGCTGTATCCTTGAGGCACGTCGCCGTGGAGAGGTTATTACAGCTTGCTGTCATCTGAACAATCCTCTGACCGGCGGTGATTCTTGGGATAATTCCAATACCCGTGTGGTCAGTGAGATTCTGAAAGAAGGAAGCGAAGTGCAAAACAAGTTCAAGACTTGGCTCGATCGCCTAGCTGTTTTTGCCGGAGAATTGAAAGACGACGAGGGAAAGCCTATCCCTATCATCTTCCGTCCTTTCCACGAACACACGCAAACATGGTCATGGTGGGGAGCAAGTTGTACCACAGCCACTGAATTTATTGCCCTTTGGAAATTCACGGTGAATTATCTACGTGATACGAAAGGTATACATCAATTTATTTACGCCATCTCCCCACAAATGGATACAGTGAAGACAGAGGATGATTTTCTCTTCCGTTGGCCGGGTGATGACTATGTAGACTTCATCGGCATGGATTGTTACCACGGACTGAACTCTACAATTTTTTCTTATAATTTGAAAACAATTTCCGACTTGTCTCAAAAGAAACAGAAACCTTGTGGAGTAACAGAAACCGGCGTGGAAGGTTTCACTGCCAAAGACTACTGGAGCAAGCAAATCCTAACTCCCGTCACAGGCCGCAAAATAAGCATGATTGTGATGTGGCGTAACAAGTTTGTAGGTGGAAACGACCAAGACATGCACTATTTTTCCGTCTTCAAAGGACATGCCAGTGAAACCGATTTCATAAAATTCTATAACAATGAATTGACTTACTTCAGCAAGGACTTGCCCAACATGTACCTGAAGCCTGAGCATATTACAATAAAATAAACTTTTATTTTCGGGGCATGTTCAACAGTCTTTCCCACTTAATATCAAAATCCGTTTCCTTTTAAAAATCACTATAAGTGGAGATTTAGACTCGAAACGGATGCACTTGCCAGATTCTTGGAATGTTGTGTCACGCCAATCTACAAAGCGTACTGATAGGTAGTTCTGTAAACGGTAGAGCTCCTCGGTAATGGCAATAGAGTTGAGGACATTTACTGGTGAGGACAGAGATGCTGTAATATGGTCTGTATGTCTGAAAATGGTGGAAGGAGTTCGAACCTGGGGTAGATGATTACACAAAAAGTTGCTCCGTGTATGATGTGACATGCGGGAGACAGATAAGATAATGGAAGAGATGAGCCGGATTAAAAGCTTGTCTCTTCTTATTTTTTATAGATAATTCAGAAACATGCCTTGAGTCTACGAAAAATGAAATATAGACTCCTTTTCTCAATAATCAGAGATCTGAAAGTTGGGAAAAGCAGCCACAACAGCTCCACTAACATCACCGAGAGTGTCAGTTCTCTTTCTGCCAGTAATAGATGTCATAAAATAAATAAGGAAAAAAACACCTCTTAACCTAACATTAACGTAGCGATAACTTATAAAGCATGTGCCCCACTCTACCTTTACAACATCAATACAAGGAAATAACATTTTAATCCATACAATGAAAGCAGATATTTCAATAACCAAAAGCCGGAAAAGGACAGAGATAGTAGTTTCGGGCAAGAGGATTAATAAATACGGCATCATAGTCTCCATAACCAATGCTGATT
>ERZ894180.1578-NODE-1578-length-13335-cov-17.698042_pt1 | contig 13335 bp, 16 predicted proteins | sample MGYA00380278_ERZ894180 | MGnify/ENA primary metagenome ERZ894180 (study PRJEB32331, sample SAMN06328450) | human gut metagenome | biome: human gut microbiome; feature: stool | host: Homo sapiens | collected 2013-02-24 ...
GTTTCAAAAAGACAATTATGGATTATATCGCCGGAAAATATCCTGATCTTGTACCACTTTACGACGAGATCTATAACAAGCATAACCGCAGCTACTTTGAAGCACTTGAAGTAAAAGCTGAGAAAATGGCTAAGAAGTATGATTGTGCCTTTGTGGATAATGAAATGCCTTATGGCAGAGTCCCGCAGGGGCATCCGGTGATCGTAGATTATTTCTATCATGAGGAAATCCGTGGGACAGAGAATACCGGAAAAAGAAATCGCTAACTTCAAGTTTGTAGAATTCAAAAATTTAATATGAAATGTGAGATAGAGCGTATGGAAATAATCTATACGTTCTATTTTTTTGCCTTTTTTGAAAAAGTGATTAAAAAACTATTGACATTTTGTTACTGGCAAAACTGCAAAATCGATTTTGATTTCCTGTGGTGCCAGACTTTCACCATTTGATATTCAGGAGCTTCGAGAAAGCATGTCGTATGACGAAATGGAACTGGATATGATCGGCGATCAGAGAACAGCCATGTTTGTCATCATCAGTGATACCGATGACACATTCAATTTTAAAGGTTTTTAACTTTCCTGATTTTAAAATAATACCGATCAATAATATCCTGCAATGTAATGGATTTCATTTTTTCATCTACCATATTTTGAATTTCATGATAGAAGTCCCCAATAGCGAATTGAATGTTGATACCGATTCCACAATCCGGATTGGTATCTGTGTCCAGATGAAGCAACGGCTTATCGCCCTCTACGGCTCGGTAGATGTCATACATATTGATTTTATCTGCCGATTTTGCAAGAGCGGCATTCGCATGACCTTGTGTGTTGACAACAATGCCTGCATTTTTCAGGGTTGCCATAAGCTGTCTGACATAAGCCGGGTTTGTCTTGATACTTTCTGCAATTTTTGTGCTGGAGAGTTGTTCGTCATCTCCAAGAGCAATAAATATAAGAATATGAATAGTGTCACTAAGCTTTGTGGAATATTTCATTTGTCACCTCGAATTTTCTTCTTGCAATTTTTAAATTTACATGATAATATGATTTTAATGCTTGATGTAAATTTAATTTTAACAAGTAAAAAAATAAAAGTCAAGCAAAATAAAAAGTGTGGAATCTGATATAAAAAAGGAGATAAAGTGGTGTATGCAAAAGGAGGAACAAGTCAGTTTTCTGGCAGAAAAAATCCGTCAGGCAGATGCCGTTTTAATAGGCGGTGGTTCTGGTCTTTCCAGTGCGGCGGGATATAACCATTATCATTGGCTACCCTATATGGAGGAATGTTTACAAGATTTCAAGGAGTGGTATGGACTGAAATCTCCCTTTGACGGTTTTTACTACTGTTATTCATCGCCGGAACAACAGTGGGCATATTATGCACGTTACATACAAAGTATGTGGGATGCACCTACAGGACAGCCATACTATGACCTGCGTGATATTGTGGCGGAAAAAGAAGTCTTTGTTTTAACAACCAATATAGACATGCAGTTTGAACGGATTTTTCAGAAAGAAAGGATTTGCGATTATCAAGGTAACAGTGGCTATGTTCAATGCAGTCAGCCTTGCCATGACCAAATTTATTCCAATGTAGAAATGATTCGCAGGATGAACGAAAATATCCGGGAGCTGCGTGTTACTTCTGAGCTTCTGCCAAGATGTAATGAGTGCGGGAGAATCATGGTTCCCTGGGTAAGGGATGATACATTTTTGGAGGGAAAAGACTGGAGAGAAGGTGTAAGGCGATATGAGAATTTCCTAAAAAAATATCTCATGACTGGAACAGATAAGAATGTTGTACTGCTGGAGCTGGGGGTTGGTGAGATGACACCCAGTATTATTAAACTTCCTTTTTGGGAAATGACATACAAAAATGAAAAGGTGTTTTATGCCTGTCTGAATCAGAAGAAATCCTCAACTCCAGAACATATAAAAGACAAAGGCATTTATATAGCAGGAGATTTGGCAGAAACCCTGCGGGATTTAAAAGAAAACATAGCGGGAAAGGAAATGTGATGAAGATGAATGTATATCAAGAGATAAGTCAAATCATCAAAGAAGCAGATGGTATTTTGATTGGAGCCAGTAATGGTTTGTCTATCGCAGAGGGATATAATATTTTTGCAGATGACGCATGGTTTCAGGAAAATATGGGAGATTTCAGAGAAAAATACGGACTGCGTTGTGTTTTACACGGATTTTCAGTGCCAATGAAGGTAGAAGAAAAGTGGGCGTTTGTAAGCAGACTTGTTAAGGCAAAAGCTATGCAGGATGAGCCGAGTGAGATTATGAAAAACATCTATGCACTAGTAAAGGATAAAGAATATTTCGTAGTAACTTCCAATGCGGAGGATCATTTTGTGCCGGCAGGTTTTGAGGCAGATCGTGTTTTTGAAATGGAAGGGAAATTAACCCAGATGCGGTGCAAGAACAGATGTCATGACGAGGTCTATCCTAATCAAAAAGCAGTTCTCGCCATGACAGAAGAGGAAGTAAACGGAAGAGTACCCAAAGAATTACTGCCGAAATGTCCAAAATGCGGTGGAGATATGGAAGTAAATTGGGGTGAGATGTCCTCGTTTACAGAAACGAAAAATTGGAAGGAAAAGGCTGCCCGCTATCAAGAATTTATTCAGAATTTACATGGAAAGAAGCTGGTAATTCTGGAATTTGGCATTGGTTGGAGAAATCAGATGATTAAAGCTCCTTTGATGCATCTTGCAGCAGTAGAACCACAGGCAAGATATATCAACATTTAACAAGGGTGAAATTTACATTCCAGAGGAAATCAAAGAAAAATCCATCGGTGTGGATGGTGATCTTACGGTAGCGTTAAAGGAAATCAGAAAGGGAAGGATAGACTAAGTAAGGTGGTTAAAGATATTACAGTTGTGAGATAGGAGAATGAAAAAAATGAGCTATTATGAAAATTTGGTAATGAAAACACAAATGAACTATTCCGGACACTATAGTACCTATGCATCCGGCGGTACTGCTGTAGTGTTGAGCAAACAAAAACCACTTCCTTATGAGGAACAGATTCAGGAATTTGTTCGCAGAGTGCAGGAGGCAGAGTGTATCATAGTAGGCGGAGCATCCGGTTTATCAGCGGCTGGAGGTGGTGACTTTTATTATAGTGATACCCCTTCTTTTCGTGAGCATTTTGGAAAATTTGCAGATAAGTATGGATTCAAAGGTGCTTTTAGCGGAATGATGCATCGGTTTTCTACAAGAAATGAACACTGGGGATATGTGGCAACCTTTTTAAATACTACACAAAATGCCCCTATCAGAGAGCCATATCTGGATTTGGATAGAATCTTGCAGGGAAAGGATTTTCATATCTTAACGACTAATCAGGATACACAGTTTGTAAAGATTTATCCGGAAGAAAAGGTCAGTGAGATTCAGGGAGATCATCGTTTCTTCCAGTGTTCCCAGTGCTGTCAGGATGAAACATGGGATGCCGTACAACCTGTGGCAGATATGATTGCGGCTATGGGAGAGGGAACAATGGTGCCGGATGAACTGATTCCTCGCTGCCCTCATTGTGGTGCGGAAATGTTTCCGTGGGTAAGAGGATATGGGAATTTTCTGCAAGGGAAAAAATACGAAGAAGAATATGAGAAAATCTCAAAATACATTCAAAAGAACAAAGATAGAAAAATTCTCTTGATAGAACTTGGAGTAGGGCGCATGACACCGATGTTTATACAGGAACCGTTTTGGGAATTGACAAACAGCTTGAAAGATGCATATTATATTTCCGTAAATTCAAAATATCAGTTTTTGCCGGAATTCATTGAAGATAAGGGGATTGCTATTTTGGGAGATATAGGAACAGTGTTAAAAGATTTGCGGAAAGCAAAAGAGGAAAGTGCATTTGTATGTTAAGTTGATTCTGTTTGAAAAAAATACTGCTATATAACCAATAGGCTCAGGGAAATTCCTCTGGGTCTTTCTTAAGATTCCTCGAAAATTGAGAATTACATATGTTCAATTCTTTGTATTAGGTATATATTTTGAAAAGTTATCCGGTTATACTGACAATATCAAAAGGCAGAACTGTTAGAATGAGGTGAGCAGATGGATACAGCACAGAGAATAAGGTTAATTCGGATGATTGAAAAAATAGAGAAGAACCCAGAATTCAGTAGTAAAATCGGTGTGAGAAATACATCTGAGTTTATATCAAGTAAACAATCAAAAAAATGAATGATTCAAATCATAACAGGAGTCAGAAGGAGTAGAATATGTTATCGTTACTATTTGCTATATGCATGATCTGGTTTATTGGAAAAATTTTTATATTTGGTGTAAAAGCATCCTGGGGAATCTTAAAGCTGCTCTGTACAGTTGTATTTTTCCCGGTGATTTTGATAGGAATGGTTGTTGGCGGACTGATTTATATTGCATTCCCATTGTTGATCATCGGTGGAATCATTGCACTTATATCATCTAACTCATAAAAATACGAGGAGGGAAGAAGTTATGGGATATGATATAGAAAAAGAGAAACGAGAAGCGATTGAAGCAGGACAACGTGCGTTAAGTAGTCTTCGGACAGCAAAAGAAAACCTGAACAGTGCAAAAAATTGGGGCTTGGTGGATATGTTTGGCGGTGGATTCTTTTCTACGATGTTTAAACACTCCAAGATGGATCAGGCCAGACAAAATATGGAACAGGCGAAATATGATCTTCGTAATTTCAGTAGGGAATTAAATGATGTGAACGTGGCTTGTAATTTAAACATCAATACTGGAGACTTCTTATCCTTTGCAGATTATTTTTTTGATGGATTTGTTGTGGATTGGATGGTGCAGGATCGAATCAATAATGCTAGACATCAGGTGGAAGAAGCTATCCGCAGAACGGAATACATCATAAACCAGTTACAGCATATGTAAAGGAAAGAGGCAGTGGACCATAAATAGGTTCGCTGCCTTGTTTTTTCATACTTATTTCTGTTTCTTTTTTTCTTCTCTGAGCAATTCGATGTTTAGTCCCTGCTCTCCGGCTGTTTTATCAACCCAGAGATTCAGAGAATCTATTGCCAGAGAAATTTCATCCAGTTTATTACTGATAAAAGCAAAATCCTTGATCTCATCATCGCTGATCTTACCGTCACGGGCAATCTGGATCAGACGTGTGGTAAGAGGATTAATCTCATTCAGACTGGCAATGGTTTCCAGGATTATATTGGATAAGTCAGAAACTTCGACTTCCGGGACATAACGATGACCAATTTCGCATTTATGAGAGCAGTAATAATTGCAGAGATCCGGGCGCTTGTAAGCATCAGCCATCTGGATGATATCGTAAGGTGTGGGTTCCTGCATTTCATATTCAAACTTTTCAATTTTAGAATCAGAAACAGCAGTCATTTTTTCGCTGGCTTCTGATCTGGTAAGACCGGCTTCTTCCCGGCAAATCTGATAAATTGTTTTATTTTCTCTTGTAGATTGTTTCCCCATGAGAATAACCTCCCTGTATATCGCAAAACATGAGGATTATCGGGTGGTAAGTCCACATGCTGTACGTCTATTTCCTTTATGAATTTCATTATACTTGAAGCAGCAAGAAACAACAAGAGATAACAGGAAGGAGCAAGTTATATGCTTTTGTGGCAAGGCAACAGCACATATGATACAGAAGCAGATTATTCCAATCTTGGAAATCAGATTGCAGAATATCTGACTTCCAATCAGGCAAAGGGCATTATTCAGAAATATTTGAAAGACATTCTGAAAAATAACGGAGAAATTACGATTACACCAGAGCAGATTAAGGAACTGTTGACCAGCATGATGAGTGATTTTCAAGGCTGGCTTGTAGAGCAGAACGCTAATCCTGGTGCAGAGGAATTTGGAACGTACTTCCAGCGGTATCTACAGACCGGGCGTGCCAATTCAATTGTAAATAAATGGGCCAATGAAATATTTGGAAATATAGATTTCAACATTTCCAGTGACACATTGCAAGCTATGGCAAAGGAACTGGCAGATGGGTATACTGCATATGCAAAGGAAAAGAATTATGCAGATCCGACAAAGATGGCAGAGAATTTTGTGAATTATATAAAGACGGATGATGGAAAGAGGCGCCTGAATCAGGGACTTTCTGAGGCAATCAATATGGATAGTCTTCAAAAGCAAATCAGCACGGCCATGAGTAGCTACATGGGTCAGGCCATGAGTGCATATACCGGTGCCATTTCTCAGGCAATCAGTATACAGATGACATCCGCTATGAGTCAGGTGACCACGCAGCTTGCCGGTGGACTTGAAACGGTTATGACATCTGCCATGAGCCGGATTGGAGAAAATCTGCAAAAAGCACTGGGAGGCTCTATGAACTTTAATGCCGATGCATTTGCAAATGCATTCCGGTTCAATATGACGGGAGATGATCTGACGGAACTTATGATGTCCATGTCCGGAGCACAGAGCGCTTCCTATGATAATAATCTGCAGCAGTTGGGATATGCAGATTTCAGTCAGCCGAGTTCCATTTCCATTTATCCAAAAGACTTTGATAACAAAGAAAAAGTGGTAGAGGTTCTGGATCATTATAATCAGAAAATGGAAGATGAGGGAAAAGAAGAACAGGTGATTTCTTATACGGATATTGTAGGAACGATGATGTCATCAGTGACTACCATTATCAATACAATCAGCTATGTACTGATTGCATTTGTGGCAATTTCCCTGCTCGTATCATCGATCATGATTGGAGTTATTACTTATATTAGTGTACTGGAACGAAAGAAAGAGATTGGTATTTTAAGAGCCATTGGAGCATCCAAAGGAAATATGCTGATACATGCACTTGCAGACAATAACCGGGTCAGTGCAATCCTTCCAATCGCACCGGCGATCGGACTGATTCTTTATCTTTATTTTTTTGTAAGGTATTTTGTTAAAGTCCGTAGTAGTAATAATGTTTCTTCTTGATGTTGAAAGTCAAGTTTGCTAAACGTAGAAAGAAGAGAAATTTCTTTTTTCGAAAGTAAAAGAGAAGGAGCAGAAGTGCTAATTTCTTAGACTTCATCTGCCGAAAGTCCATACAAATTAATCAGTGTTGCAAATGTTTGAAGATCTGGTTCAGCAACATTATTTTCATAACCGGAAAGGGATTTTTTATTGATACCGGTTAGTTCCATCACTTGTTTCTGAGTGAATTCTTAAACACCAAAAAGTCTTAAAAATAACGACAAAAGTGTTGACGCCTTAGAATGTAAGACATATAATGAGAATGCTAGGATAGGCATGCAATGGGATAAGGCAGAAATTAGAAAGTGAGGAAAAAACAAGTATGAAGAACAAAGTTATTAAACAAATGCTTGCGTTTTCTCTGGCTGTCGCTCTTGTAGGGGGAAATTCAGTAGCAACTTTTGCTGCTGAGCCAACTAACGGAACAGAGTCAAGTGCAAATACGCAAGCAGCAACAAATGCAACAAATGCAACTGAGGCAACCGCAACTTTTAGTGTGGACAAAGCGAAAGGATATTTTTCTGATTTTCCTGATCAAGATACATCTACACAGAGGAATTTGCAAGAACAGGATCATGCTATCACATATTTCCCAGCAGTAGTTGCAAGAGAGGGATATGTATGGACAGGCTGGAAGATCACAGATCAGGATGGAAACAGCACAAATGTTGGAACAGAATATGCCGGAGCTAAAACTTGGATGTTTACTCCTAAAGCTGGAAATGTAAAGGTAGTTGCTACATTTAAAAAGAAAGTTACTAAAAAAACTGCTACATTATATGTTGCATATGTAGATGAGAATGCTCATCAGGTAGGAACAACTCAGCAGAAAATAACAAAAGAAGGTAACGATGGTGAAAATTATACCTTTAACATAACTAATCTTAATGTGCCAGACGGTTATGAGCTTGTCACAGCTACATGGGAGAAAAGTGTAGCATATGGAGATGAAGAATTTGTTAATGTTACGGTTAAAAAGAAAGAAGCTAAGAAAGCTGATGCTGTTTTGCGTGTTCATTATGTAGATGAGAACGGTACACCATTAGATGGATCACAGTATATTGTTTCATTAACAAAGAATGGACCAGTAGGTGAAACAGCAACATTTGTTGCAACATCATTTAAAGCTCCAGAAGGCTATGAATTAGTTGGTGGTGATATAACTGACGTGGAAGTAGCATATGGAAAAGACAAAGATGTTAATGTAAAAGTAAAAGCTATTAAAGAAGAAAAAGAAGCAAGAGATGTAATTGTAAACTTCAATGTCGCTCCAGAAAAGGGACAGTTTACAGATCCGGCAGGGGCTAAAGTTGTTACATATACAATTAAAGAAGATTCAGCAGATCAGTTCCTTGTACCTACAGTAAAGGCTAAAGAAGGTTACGAGTTTACAGGTTGGTTAGTAAACGGAAAAGAAGAAGGTTTCTGGAGTGCAGATGCAAAGACATTTGGAATTACAGGACTTGCTCACTTCCCAGAAGGATCTGACACAGGATACATTGTTGTAACAGCTCAGTTCAAAAAAGCTGAGGTAGCTAAGAGAAGCGTGACAATTAATGTTGCAATCGATCCTGAAAAAGGCGAATTTGTAGGAAGAGATGATAAGTATGCTACAATCACTTATACAGATCTTGATGAGTTTGCTGAGGCACCAATTCTTTTACCAGAAGTAAAGGCTAATGATGGATACAGACTTGCAGGATGGACAGTAGAAGGAAAAGAGTCAATCAAACTTGATGCAAATGCAACAACTTTAGGATTTGCAGGCCTTGCTCACTTTAACGACGGAGAAAATGTTGGATACATTTCTGTAGAGCCGGTTTTCGAAGAAGTTAAGGAAGAAAAAGCAGCAGTAGTTAATGCAAATGTAGTTGTAGATCCTAAAAAAGGTGAGTTTGAAGGATATGACGGAGCAACAAAGCTTGAGAACAATAACCTTCAGGAAGCTGATGATACACTTGGATTCCTTCCAACTGTAACAGCAAAAGAAGGATATACATGGACAGGCTGGGAAGTAACAAATAAAGCAGGTGAAGTAGTATACACATTAGACACAAACACAAGCTCTATTGTGTTCCCAAAAGGAGTAGAAGATGACTACACAGTAACAGCTACATTTACAAAGAATAAGACAACAGCAGTAGTTAATGCAAATGTAGTTGTAGATCCTAAAAAGGGTGAGTTTGAAGGATATGACGGAGCAACAAAGCTTGAGAATAATAACCTTCAGGAAGCTGATGATACACTTGGATTCCTTCCAACTGTAACAGCAAAAGAAGGATATACATGGACAGGCTGGGAAGTAACAAATAAAGCAGGTGAAGTAGTATACACATTAGACACAAACACAAGCTCTATTGTGTTCCCAAAAGGAGTAGAAGATGACTACACAGTAACAGCTACATTTACAAAAGATGAGACTCCAGTTGATCCAGTTGACCCAACAGAGCCAGCACAGCCAACTCAGCCAGCACAGCCAGCACAGCCAACTCAGCCAGCACAGCCAACTCAGCCAGCTACACCTTCTAAAGACAATACAGCAAACAATATAGCAAACAAAACTACTGACAATAAGAAGGTAGAGAAGACAGCGGCTAAGAAAGCAGAAACAAAGAACGAAAATAAAAAAGCTCCAAAAACAGGTGATGAGAGTATGCCAATCGCTTATATGCTTACACTTGTAGGAGCAGCAGTGGCAGCTATTATTGTTCTGATTAAGAGAAAAAGAACAATCTAGAAACTGTGAATAATCACATGAAACACAAAAGATGGTATCGAAGATACCTGAATAAAAAGAAAAAAGCCTATATCCTGGCAGCCCTGATCTTATGCATAGTCATTGCGGCGGTAGCAGTTTTTGCTATCAGCCGCATGGCTGGTAAAGAGCAGACATCAAAAAATCAGACAGAAGTAAAAGCGCTTGTTATTAATGCTGAAAAAGTAGACGTAAGCAAACTGAAAGATTTGATTGAAAGTGCCGGAAAGATTAATCAGAGTGTTTATACAGATGAAACAGTAAATACTTTAAATCAGGCAAAAGAAGAGGCCGAAGAAACGATTCAGGGAAAGCTAAATCAGGAAGAGGTAGAAGATTCATATTTGAATCTAGTAAATGCAATTCAGTCACTGCAGAAAAAATAATGATATTTAATGTAATGTTTAGATTTTATAAAATGGAAATTAGATAAATCTGCCTGTTGTAAAAAACGGGTAAATGAGTCAAAATACAGGAACCGGCATTTGGGGGAACATACAAAAGATAAAGGACAGTCGTTTGCGCGGCTGTCTTTTTCTGATGTGAGGGGGGACATTTATTTAATTCCCCTTCTACTTGAGTGGGTTTTGAATCAATCATAGGGCATAATGATTAGGGAGAGAATAGAGCTTGAAACATTTTCGAGGAGAAAAGAGATTTTATTATGGTATGTCAGTGCTGGTCCTGGTGTTTATTATTGCAGGATTAACAAGTAATCTCGAAGGCGGAGTTCGTGGAAACCGTCAGGCAAAAGAAGGGGAGATTACGGTAAATAGCCTGAAGCGTGGATACGGGAGTCCTTCTTATCAAGGTATACTGGAGCTTCGGACAACAGCGGAAGTAATTGCGATTATCAATGAACTCCCCGTTGAGAATTATCTGTGCCGGGTCGTGCCCAGCGAAATGCCTTCCGGTTATGAAATAGAAGCGCTGAAAGCGCAGGCAGTCTGTGCCAGAAGTTACGCCTACAGGCAGATGGCAGAATATGGATATGCATTCCAGTTCAATATGACGGAAGATGATCTGACGGAACTTATGATGTCCATGTCTGGGACACAGAGCGCTTCCTATGATAATAATCTGCAGCAGCTCGGATATGCAGATTTCAGTCATCCGAGTTCCATTTCCATTTATCCAAAAGACTTTGATAACAAAGAAAAAGTGGTAGAGGTTCTGGATCATTATAATCAGCAAATGGAAGACGAGGGATAACTATGCCAATAGGAGTTATTATCAATGCTCTGTCGGTTGCTTCCGGTGGTGTGATCGGGGCATTATTCGGGCATAAACTGCCTGAAAAATTTAATTCGGAGCTTACCAAGATTTTTGGAGTCTGCTCAATGGGAATGGGAGTTAGTTCCATCGGGCTTATGAAAAATATGCCTGCCGTTATTTTTGCGGTGATTATCGGAACTGCATTTGGTTTGGCTATTAATCTTGGAGGAATGATTAATAGTGGAGCGGTTTGTATGGAGAAACCGGTGGGAAAATTATTTCCAAATAAGAATGAATATATGTCCAGAGAAGAATATATGTCCATGCTTGTGACAATTATCGTACTGTTTTGTGCCAGTGGGACAGGAATCTATGGTGCATTGGATTCGGGAATGAGTGGGGATCATACGATTCTGATTTCCAAGTCGATTCTGGATTTCTTTACTGCGATGATTTTTGGAGGAACATTGGGGATGGTGATTGCAGCGGTTGCAATTCCGCAATGTGTGATTTTCCTTATTATATTCGCAGCAGCAAAATTTATCTTCCCACTGACTACACCGGATATGATTGCAGACTTTAAAGCATGCGGCGGTTTCCTGCTTCTGGCTACCGGTTTCCGGATTGCAAAGATTCATGATTTTCCGGTTGCAGATATGATTCCGGCTATGGTGCTTGTGATGCCGGCGAGCTGGTTCTGGGTAAATATGATAGTACCTGTACTGTAAAGTAGTGGATCATAAAATGTGTTTCACAGTATGTTTCGGAATTAGAAGAAAATGGAAAGGTATGCAATGAACGGATATTTTTGTGTATTAACTACAATTGATTTTTTTGTTTTATGTTTTATGTGTATTCTCACATATTTGAGTGAAACGCTTAGTAAAAAACAAAAGCGTGGTTTCTTTCTTGCCTTTGTTCTGATTGCAGGGATTTCCGTACTGGAAGTCATTACTCTTGTAGTGGATGGTCTGCCTCCGGGGTACCGCTGGCTGAATATTACTGCTAACTATCTTGGCTTTGGTCTGTCACCGGCTGTGTGCATCTGTCTTGTATATGTCCTGGACAGGAAAACAGCCCTGCGGCGTGAGATCAGAACGGCGGTGCGTATTGAAATCGGATATTTGATTTTTATCTATTGCAGCGAGATGTGGAATCAGTTGGATGCACTTACAGGGCTTTTGAACCAGAACAGCTATCTGAAGCAGACAGGTGGGGTGAGGTGCAAAGGAGGAGTGCTGGTCGTGTTTGATGTGGATGATTTCAAACAGATCAACGACCGATACGGGCATATACAGGGAGATCTTTGTCTTGCAGGAATCGCAGAATGCATCAAAAAATCTTATGCAAACTTTGGATATTGCTATCGTATAGGCGGTGATGAGTTTTGTGTTCTTCTGAAAAACGGTGGCAACGAAGGAAGGTGTAAACAAGAATTTTTGCAGAGACTGCAAGAAAAACGAGGGGAGATTGCATTTTTACCTACGGTATCCTATGGATCAGCCCCGTTTTCCGGAGAGGATATTGTTAAGGTTAAAGACAGAGCTGACCAGGATATGTATCAATATAAAAAAGAACGTAAGAATCGGAAAAGATTATCCTAAAAAGAGTTTATATTAGAATAATTATAGAAGATAAGGTGAAATAATTGAAGAATGCAAATGGTTATAATGAGTCGGACATCAGAAAAGACTACCACAATCTGACAAAATTATTAATAGAGAAGAATATGACGATCACGACGATGGAATCTGCCACATCAGGGCAGATTGCATCTTTGATTACCGATACCGAAGGGTCATCAGCTATATTAAAAGGCGCATTTATTACTTATTGCAATGAAGCCAAGATCATGCAGGGGGTTCCGGCAGAAATCCTGGATAAATATACGGTATATTCAAAAGAAACTGCAGAGGCTATGGCGAAAGCCTGTGCGAAAACATACAATGCCAATATAGGTATTGGTGTCACCGGTACGATGGGGAATATAGATCCGGCTAATTCGGATGCATCTGTTCCGGGACGGGTATATTTTGCAATTGTGACAGATGGTAAAGTGGAGTCGTATTATGTGGAATTAGAACCACAGCCTACACGTCTGGCTTATAAGCTGGCAGTTGCAAAAAAAGTCTGCGATGCACTTATGAGACAGCTGGAAAATTTAGACAGAGCATGACTCATTTCATTATGAGAGAGTTATGCTCTGTTTTTGTGAAAATGTATATAAGAGAATGAGGAATAGAAGTAGAATTGTCTGAATTGTCTAAATTGAAGAAAATATAAAAACAATCTTGACAATTTAAACCCCATTGTGGTATATTAATCTAGCTGTCGCGTTAGACAAGGCCGTGAGGTAACAGAGTC
>ERZ894180.1580-NODE-1580-length-13322-cov-7.213537_pt1 | contig 13322 bp, 10 predicted proteins | sample MGYA00380278_ERZ894180 | MGnify/ENA primary metagenome ERZ894180 (study PRJEB32331, sample SAMN06328450) | human gut metagenome | biome: human gut microbiome; feature: stool | host: Homo sapiens | collected 2013-02-24 ...
CCCAGCGGCGTCTGGCACTGATGCGGGAGCTGAAGAAGCTGACGGGCCGTATGGAGTGGCTGGTGGAGGCCCTGCTGAAAATGGCCCAGCTGGACGCCGGGACGGTGGTGTTCCACCCGCAGGACACCACGGCGGCGGAGCTGGTGCGCCGTGCGGCGGAGCCGTTGGAGATCCCCATGGAGGTGCGGAGCATCCGCTTCACCGCTCAGGCGGGGGAGGAGCGGCTTACCTGCGACGTGCCGTGGAGCACGGAGGCACTGGGAAATATTCTGAAAAACTGCATGGAGCACGCCGCCTCATGGGTGCAGGTAACGGCACGGGAGACAGCCATTTTCACAGAGATCACGGTGCAGGATGATGGGCCGGGCTTCGACCCGGAGGAGCTGCCCCGGCTTTTTCAGCGGTTTTACCGGGGCAAAAACGCCGGGGAGAACAACTTCGGCATCGGCCTGAGCCTCTCCCGTCAGGTGCTGGCCCAGCAGAACGGCACGGTGCAGGCGGAAAATGTCCTCACCGGCGGCGCACGGTTTATCCTGCGGTGGTATAAGGGCACGATATAGATGCCCTCATAAGCCCCACCAAGCCGGGGGAAAAGTGCAGGATTAAAGGAAAATTTACCTTCTATTCATAAAAACCGCCGGGAAGTGTGAAATGACCTGCCGCCGCCGGTTGCATTTTGCCGAGGGTTGTAGTATAATTTCACAATATGTAAGTCCGCCCGACCGGGCGCAGACTGAAAAACAACGAAACGGATCAAACCGACTAAGGAGTGCGTATCGATATGCGAAATATACCCTTCAGCCCTCCGGATATCACGGAGCTGGAGATCCAAGAGGTGTGCGAGGCCCTGCGGTCCGGCTGGATCACCACCGGCCCCCGCACCAAGCAGCTGGAAAAGGAGCTGGCAGAGTACTGCCATGTGGCGAAGCTGGTGTGCCTGAACTCCGCTACGGCGGCGGAGGAGATGAACCTGCGGGTGCTGGGCATCGGTGAAGGCGACGAGGTGCTGGTGCCGGCGTACACCTATACCGCCACGGCGGCGGCGGCCATCCATGTGGGGGCCACGGTGAAGTTCATCGACAGCCAGAAGGACTCGCTGGAGATGGACTATGACCAGATGGAGCGGGCCATCACCGAAAAGACCAAGGCGGTGATCCCGGTGGATCTGGGAGGCATCCCCTGCGACTATGACCGCATCTATCAGGCGGTGGAGGGGAAAAAGGCACTGTTCTGTCCCAAGGGCGATGTGCAGGAGGCACTGGGCCGGGTGGCCGTGGTGGCCGACTGCGCCCATGGGCTGGGCGCCTCCCGTCACGGGGTGCCTACCGGCGCTCTGGCAGACTTCACCTCCTTCTCCTTCCACGCCGTGAAGAACTTCACCACCGCCGAGGGCGGTGCATCGGCGTGGCGCACGCTGCCGGGTCTTGACGACGAGGAGCTGTACCACCGCTATCAGCTGCTGAGCCTCCACGGCCAGTCCAAGGACGCTCTGGCCAAGACCAAGCTGGGGGCGTGGGAGTACGACATCGTGGGGCCGTGGTATAAGTGCAACATGACGGACATCATGGCTGCCATAGGCCTGAAGCAGCTGGAGCGCTATCCCGGCCTGCTGGAGCGGCGGCATCAGCTGATCCAGCGCTATGATGAAGCCCTGCACCCGCTGGGCATCCGGACCCTGCCCCACTTTACCCCGGACTATACCAGCTCCGGCCACCTGTACCTGACGTGGACCCCCGGCATCGGGGAGAAGGAGCGCAATGAGATCATCCTGCGGATGGCGGAGCGGGGCGTGGCCTGCAACGTCCACTATAAGCCCCTGCCCATGATGACGGCCTACAAGGCCATGGGCTTCGATATCGCTGACTATCCCAATGCCTACCACCACTATGAAAACCTCATCACACTGCCTCTGCACACCCGCCTCTCCGATGAGGATGCGGCCTATGTGACGGAGCAGTTTGCGGACATCGTGAAGGAGTATCTCCGGTGATGCTGCGGAAGTGGGAGGATCTGCCGCAGGAGATGCGGACGGAGGAAGTCCGCCCGTACTATGACCTGCTGCGAAGGAAGCAGGGGAGCCTGCTTTGCAAGCGGCTGTTCGATATTCTGGCGTCACTGGTGCTGCTGGTGCTGCTGAGCCCGGTGTTTCTGGTGCTGGCCATTGCCATCAAGCTGGACTCCCACGGCCCGGTGTTTTACCGGCAGGTGCGGGTGACCCAGTACGGGCGTGAATTCCGCATTTTCAAGTTCCGCACCATGGTGCAGAACGCTGACCGCATCGGCAGTCAGGTGACGGTCAGCGGCGACAGCCGCATCACACGGGTGGGCAAGGTCATCCGCAGCTGCCGTCTGGACGAGATCGGCCAGCTGCTGAACGTGCTGGGCGGCTCCATGTCCTTTGTGGGGACACGGCCGGAGGTGCCCAAGTACGTGGCCCGCTACACCCCGGAGATGATGGCCACCCTCCTGCTGCCGGCAGGAGTGACCTCCGAGGCCAGCATCCGCTACAAGGACGAGGCGGAGCTGCTGGACAAGGCGGAGGACGTGGACGAGACGTATGTGCAGCAGGTGCTGCCGGGGAAAATGGCATATAATCTGGCGAGCATCCGGCGCTTTGGCTTGGGGCAGGAGCTGCTGACCATGCTGCGGACGGTCAAGGCCGTGCTGTAAGAGGGCGGACACAGAGGTTGCAATTCCGGACCGCAGGGAGTATAATACTCCGTTGCGGTGATAACCGAGGAAGAAAAAACAAAGAGGACGCCGCCTGCCCCTGCGGGCCGGGTGGCGGTGAGAGGTCAACTATGGAAGAAAAGAAAGAGGTCACCATACAGGAGATCCAGAGCAAGCTCCTGGAGATCCTGCTGTATTTTCAGAAGTTCTGTCAGGAGAACGGACTGGGCTTCGTGCTGGCCGGCGGTACCTGCTTGGGCGCCGTGCGCCACAAGGGATTCATCCCCTGGGACGACGACGTGGACGTGTTCATGCTGCGGGACGACTATGAAAAGCTCTGCCGTATCTGGGACGAAAAGGCGGACACAGAGCACTACTCCTGCGTCCGCTCCAACGATCAATTCAACATCCGCCACTCCGCCACGGAGATCAAGGACAACAACACCACCTTCATCAACCGCCACAGCGTAGATCTGGACATCCATCAGGGGCTGATGATCGACGTGATCCCGCTGGACGCCGTACCCAAGTCCAAGTGGAAGCAGCTGTGGCAGATGGTGGACTCCATGATGTACTGCTGCTTCAACTTCCAGCGCCTGCCCGCCCACAAGGGCAAGATCACCTACTACGCCGAGAAGCTGGCGCTGACGCTGGTGCCGTCCTTCAAGGCCCGGTACAAGATGTGGAAGGGTGCCGAAAAGCGGCTGAGCCGCTACTCACTGGCGGATGCGGAGTACGTCTCCTCCTTCGGTGAGGGCGCCACCATCATGCGCCAGCGGTTTCCCATCCGGTGGTTCCGCCATCCGGCGTATCTGGAGTTCGAGGGCCATCAGATGCCGGTGCCGGAGGACTATGACAAGTGGCTGACCATCTCCTACGGCGACTATATGCAGCTGCCGCCTCCGGAGGAGCGGGTCTACCGCCACGATGCGGTATTCATCGATCTGGAGCACAGCTACAAGCAGTATAAGGGCATCCACTACTGTGTGGATGAAAAGAAAGCGTGAGAGTCATGTCGAAGCTGAGAAATATGTTCTCCACCCGGAAGTGTATGCAGATCGCACCGGAGACGGAGATGATGCACGAGCTGACGCCGGAGGAGCTGAAGGCGCTGCAGGCGTGCTTTCTGGAGATCATCAAGGACATCGATCGGGTGTGTCAGGAGCACGGCCTGTGCTATATGGCCGCCGGCGGTACGGCCCTGGGTTCCGTGCGCCACAAGGGCTTTATCCCCTGGGACGACGACGTGGATATCCTCATGCCCCGTGAGGATCTGAACCGCTTTGTGGAGCTGTTCGAGGAGTGCATGGGGGACAAGTACGAGCTCACCACCCCCAATTCCGACAAGTATCAGCTGGAGAGCATGATCTCCGCCGTATATAAGAAAAACACCCTGAAAGCGGCGTTTCTGGACTATAACACGCCGTTTCCCAAGGGCGTCCACATCGATATCTTCGCCATTGAGTCCGTCCCCAGAAACCCCATTGTCCGGGGCATCAAGGGCGTAACGGCCATGGGCCTGCAATACATTGCGGTATCCACCCTGTTCTACCACTACCGCAGCCCGGAGAAGAAGAAGTTCTTCAGCCAGTCCTCCGCCGGAAAGTTCAACTATGGCCTGCGGTGCACAGTGGGCTTCCTGTTCTCCTTCCGCCCCTATAAGAAGTGGGGCGACCTGTTTGACCGCTTCGTGCGGTGCAAGAAGGACACGGGATTGTGGGCCGTCCCCACGGATATCGGCCACTATTTCGGACATATTATGCCCAAAGAGGTATATTATCCCCCCATCAAGGGACCTTTTGAGGACTTTTCCATCAACCTGCCCCATGATCCGGACACCTATCTGAAAAATCAGTACGGTGATTACTGGGTCATCCCGCCGGAGGCCGACCGGGAGAAGCACTATTCCGTGGGCTTCTGTCTGGACTGCGCCGCCGAGGAACAGAAAAAGGACGGAGCACAGGACCAATGAGCACGCATCCCATTGACATCGTGATCCCATGGGTGGACGGGTCTGACCCGGTCTGGCAGGCGGATCACGCCAAATACCGGGCCTCTAAAAGCGCCGACAATCACCCCGCCCGCTACCGGGAGTGGGGGCTGTTCCGCTATTGGTTCCGGGGCATCGAGCAGAACGCCCCGTGGGTGCGAAAGGTACACCTGCTGACCTACGGACACCTGCCTGCATGGCTGGAGCCTGACCATCCCAAGCTGCATATCGTCAACCACCGGGACTTCATCCCGGAGGAGTATCTGCCCACCTTCAGCTCCCATACCATCGAGCTGAATATGCACCGCATCCCGGATCTGGCGGAGCACTTCCTCTACTTCAACGACGACGTGTACCTGATGAAGCCCTCCCAGCCGGAGGATTTCTTCCGGGACGACCTGCCCTGTGACACGGCGGTGATGGGCGTCATCAAAAACAACGACACCGCCAACTTCATGCCCTATATCATGCTGAATATGATGGCGCTGGTGAACATGAGCTTCGATAAGCGCAGCGTCATCCGGCAGAATTTTGGCAAGTGGTTCTATCCCGGCTACGGGAAGGGCCTGCTGTATAACCTGTACCTCCTCCCGTGGGGGGACTTCACAGGCTTCCGCAATTACCACTCCTGCGTTTCCTTCTGCAAGAGCACGCTGGAGGAGGTGTGGGACAGGTTCCCGGAGGTGCTGGACGCCACTTGCCGCCACAAGTTCCGGGACCGGGCGGACGTGAACCAGTACCTGTTCCGGTACTGGCAGCTGGCCAGCGGCCGGTTTGCCCCCAAAAAGCCAGACAGCACCTATCTCACCATCGGCAAGCAGAGCGAGTCGGAGGTGGAGCGGCTGCTGCGGGGCGGGAAGTACCGGGTGGTCTGCGTCAACGACGACCCCATGGACTTCGATTTCGATACGGAGCGGCAGCAGCTGGTGGATATCTTCCAGCGGACCTTCCCGCAGACTTCCGCCTTTGAGCGGTCATGAGCCGCTCCCGAAACTGAGAGAACGGACGGATGCTATGAAAAAGCTCTCACGAGCCAAAAATACCATGCGGAATACCCTTTGGGGCGCCATCTACCGGGTGGCCACCCTCATCGGGCCGTTTGCCATCAAGACCATCATCATCAAGGAGCTGGGACAGGAGTATAACGGCCTGTCCACCCTGTTCACCTCTGTGCTGACGGTGCTGAATCTGGCCAATCTGGGCTTTAACAGCTCCTTGGTGTTCACCATGTACAAGGCCATTGCCGAGGATGACAAGCCGGCCCTGTGCGCCATGCTGAAATTCTACCGGAAGGTCTACCGCATTGTGGGCCTGGTGATTCTGGGCATGGGTCTGGCGGTGATGCCGTTTTTGCCATGGCTGGTGAAAAACGACTGTCCGCCGGATGTGAACCTGTACGTCCTCTTCGCCATCTATCTGTCGGAGAGCGTGCTGGATTACCTGATGTTCGCCTATAACAACGCCACGTTTACTGCCTTTCAGCGCAACGACGTGACGCTGAAGATCTCCACCGTGCGCTATGTGGTGCAGTATACCCTGCAGGCGGCGGTGCTGCTGATCTTCTCCAATTACTATGCCTATATCATCCTGCTGCCGCTGATGGTGATCCCCAACAACGTGGCGGTGTATCTGGCGGCCCGGAAGCACTACCCGGACATCGTGTGTCAGGGTGAGTTGGACCCGGTGACCAAAAAGGACATCTATAAGCGGGTGGGGACGCTGTTCGGCCATAAGCTGGGCAACACCTTTCTGGTGAGCATCGACAGCATCATCATCTCCTCCTTTCTGGGACTGACGGCGCTGTCGCTGTATAGCAACTATTACTATATCCTCACCGCCGTCAATGGTCTGGTGGAGATCGTCACCAACGGCAGCCTCTCCGGCATCGGCAATAAACTGCTGACGGACTCCCGTGAGGACAACTACCGGTTCTTCAAAACCATGACCTATGGCTGGGTGGCGCTGGTGGGCGGCGCAGCGGCGTGTATGCTGTGCTTTTACCAGCCCTTCATCGCCGCCGTGTGGCTTGGCCCGGAGTATCTGCTGGATGAGCGGCTGATGATGCTCATCGTGCTGTACTTCTTCTCGTGGATGTTCCGCATCATGCAGCTGACCTACCGGGATGCGGCGGGCCTGTGGACGGAGGATTGGCTCAAGCCCTATGTGGGCATGGCCGTGAATCTGGTGGGCAGCATCTGGATGGTGAAGGCCACCGGCAGCATTGCCGGCGTGCTGGTTCCCACCATTCTGGTGTTCTTCTTCATCTATACCCCGTGGGAAGCGTGGGTGGTGGTGAAATACCAGTTCTACCGCAGCTGGAACGAATACATGGGAAAGCTGCTGGGCTATGTGCTGCTGGCCTTTGCCGCCTGCGCCGCCTGCTACGGTGCGTGCCGGTGGCTGTCGCCGGACAATACCATCCTGTCACTGCTGCTGAGGTGCGTCATCGTGGGCGTTATCTACCCCGGCATCTGGCTGGGCGTCACCGGACGCACGGCGGAGTGGAAGCAGCTGTGGGGCATTCTGCTGCGCTTTTTGCCCAAGGGGAAAAAGGCCGCATAATCTATACAAAGTAGGAGTTATACCATATGCAAAAGAGAGAACTGCGGCGTGCGGTATTCGGGAATGAGAGCTGTATCGGACGGCTTCCGTGGCTGAACACGGCGGTGCTGGTGTATGTAGGCGTGACGGTGGTGAGCTTTGTGCTGCTGCAGATCGCCCCGGTGCTGACGTGGATGGCCAAAACCCCGCTGTACCACATTTCCACCTATTTGGGACTGATAGGCGCTGTGCTGATGGCACTGGATCTGTTCACCAACCGGGGCCTCTGGCGAGGTATCTGGTGCTGGCTGCTGTATGGCGTGGCCTTTATGGATGTCATCGCCTCCCTGCGTACCATGCGCTACGGCGTGAAGGATAACCTTTTTGACCTGTGCTGGGTGGTGATCCAGTTTGCGCTGGTGTACAGTCTGGCCCAGCGGGTGGGCAAGGAACGGATGCGCCGGTTCCTGCGGAACCTGTTCTATGTGGTGCTGGTCATCTGGGGCATTGCCTGCTGCGTGGGCCTGTATCAATATCTGTTCCGCATCGGCTATACATATGTCGCCAATCCCAATACCACCAGCCCGGAGCTGACACGGCAGGGCTATTATCAGAGCCGCCTGTTCGGCCTGTTCATGGGTCTGGACTATGCGGCATATACCAGCATGTTCCTGTTTGCCGGCTGTATGCAGGGGGTCGTGACCCGTGGAAAACACTGGGCGGGCCGTGCGGCACTGGCCGTGGCGGCGCTGGTGCTGGTCACGCACGTGATCCTCAGCGTGTCCCGCAGCGCCCTGATCGCCCTGATTCTGTATGCCTTCTGCTTCACGGTGCTGCTGGTGCGTAACCGCTGCGGCAGTATGAAGCAGCTGAAACGGCTGGGTGTCAGCGTGTTGGCCGGTGTGTGTGCCGTGGTGGTGTGCTGGGGCTGTACGGAGGGTATCTGGGCTGGTATGCAGCATATGGCCGTGGGTACCGTCATCGAGGAGCCGGATGCCATCGAGCGGTCACAGGAGGGCGATGTCTCCAACAACCGCTTCGAGATCTGGAGGGACTATATATCCCTTGCCGGTGAGATCGGCCCTGCGGGACTGTCCCTGTCCAACTACAACGACTATATCGGCGACCAGCATCCGGAGATGTACATCGTGCGCTACTTTACCGATCAGTTCAAGGATACGGTGAAAACGGATCTGGTCTACGAGTCCCATAACAACTATCTGTTTGTGTTTATCAGCACAGGCTTTGTGGGAGCAGGGCTGTTCCTGTGCTTCCTGGTGCTGGTGCTGGTGCGGGTGATTCGCTATATCCTGCGGCATCCGCAGCTGTCCCTGTGGACGATCACGACACTGGCGGTGGTGGCCTTCGGACTGGTGGAGGCGCTGTTCATGAACAGCGTATTCCTGAAGATCAATGATGTGTCCTTTATTTTCTGGCTGGCGCTGGGTGCGCTGATGCTGGAAACGGAAGATAAGGTGCCTGCGGCAGAGCGTACTCTGTGACAGGTACCGGTGAAAGGAGAATATAGTTTTATGGACATCAAAAAGGATCATATCAACTTTGCGGTGGGTCCGGTTCAGATCTCGGAGGAGATCTCCCGGATCGGTGCAGACCCCGTGCCCTACTTCCGCACGCCGGACTTCTCCGCCCTGATGAAGGAGAACGAGGCACTGCTCAAGGAGTTCATGGATGCCCCGGAGGATGCCAGAGCGGTATTCCTCACCGGCTCCGGCACGGCCTCCATGGATGCCGTCACCCAGAACGTGTTCACCAAGGACGACCGGCTGCTGGTGGTGGCCGGCGGCAGCTTCGGCCACCGCTTCTGCGAGATCTGCGAGGTCTACGGCATCCCCCATACGGCCATCGAGCTGCGGCAGGGCCATGCTCTGACCCCCGCCGATCTGGCCCCCTATGCCGGACAGGGCTACACGGGCTTTCTGGTGAATATGCACGAGACGTCCACCGGCGTTTTGTACGATATGGACATGATCTCCGCTTTCTGCCGTGAAAACGGTCTGGTACTGGTGGTGGATGCCATCAGTGCATTTCTGGCCGACGACGTCAGTATGAAGCGTTGGGGCGCCGACGTGGTGTTCACCGGCTCTCAGAAGGCGCTGGCCGTGCCTCCCGGCATCTCCATGATGGTGCTCAGCAGCCGGGCTGTGGAGCGTATCTACGCCAACCGTCCCGCCTGCTACTATCTGGACCTGAAGGCCGCCCTGAAAAACGGGGAGCGGGGCCAGACCCCCTTCACTCCGGCGGTGGGCATCCTTATCCAGATCAATGCCCGCCTGAATCAGATCAAACGGGACGGCTTTGCAAACGTACAGGCCCAGATCCGTGCCATTGCCAAGGATTTCCGCTCCCGCATCGGGAAGTATCCCTTCCACATCGTGTCCGATTCCCTGTCCTATGCGGTGACGCCGCTGTCTCCCAACAATCCGGAGGTGTCCGCCCACCAGCTGTTCCTGACCCTGAAGGACGAGTACGGCATTATCATCTGCCCCAACGGCGGCGAGCTGGCGGATAAGGTGTTCCGGGTGGGCCACATCGGCCACCTGACCGTGGAGGATAACGACGCACTGTTCCGGGCCTTTGACGACCTCATGGCCCGTGGGATTCTGAAGGCTTGATCGATATATTACAAGGAGGAAGAAACATGAAAGTTCTGTTGCTTGCGGCGGGTCGAGGCACCCGCATCAGCCGGTATTTGGCCGGCAACCCCAAGTGTACCGTGGACATCGGCGGTCAGAAGCTGATCCAGTACACCATCGAGCTGTTCCACAAGAAGGGCATCACCGACATTGCCATGGTGCTGGGCTACCGGGCGGAGGTCATTCAGGAGACGCTGAAGGACTACGAGGGCATCCGCTACTTCTATAACCCCTTCTTCGACGTCACCAACAGCATCGCCTCGGCGTGGTTCGCTAAGGACTTCCTGTCCCAGTACGATGACACCCTCATCATGAACGCCGACGTGTATCTGGAGGAGACGCTGCTGGACCGCATTCTGGAGTGCCATAAGTCTCCGGTGATGTTCGCCGACGGCACCCGCAAGGAGGAGGCCGACTACAAGTATAAGTACGAGAACGGCCTGCTGGTGAAGTACGGCAAGGAGCTCACCGGCAGTGATATCACCGGCGAGTACATCGGCATCGGCCGCTTCAGCAAGGATTTCATGCCGGAGTTCATGGAGAAGCTGGACGGCATGATCCGCACCCAGCAGCACAGCGTCTGGTGGGAGAATATCCTCTATGAAATGGTGGGCAAGCGCCCGGTATATGTGGAGGAGATGGACGGCCTGTTCTGGGCCGAGGTGGACTATGTGGAGGACTATGAGCGCATCCTCCGCTTCCGTGGCTATAAGGCAGACTTCTCCCTGAACGTGGAGAAGATCTGAGGAAGGACAGGCGGCCCGGCGTCAGCCGGAGCCGCCGGAAGGAAGAACGGATGAAACAAGAAAACGGCAAAAGAGCCATGACCGCCGGACTGCGGCGGACGATGGTGATCTTCGTGCTGGATATGCTGTGCATCGCCGGGTCCTTTTTCCTGGCGCTGTGGATGCGGTTTGAGTTCCGTCTGGGGGCCATCCCTCAGATGTACCTCAACGAGTATTTGAAGATCATCGGGCCGTGGATCGTCATCTGTCTGGTGGTGTTCCAGCTGTTCCGGCTGTATAACAGCATCTGGAGCTTTGTCAGCATCGACGAGCTGTTCCGCATCATTCTGGCCTATGGCGTGCTGCTGGCAGCCGGACTGGCCTATGTGCTGATCCTGAAGATCGATATGCCCCGCTCCTTCTACTTTGCGGGCTTTATCATGAGCTTCATGTCCACCACGGCACTGCGGTTCTCCTACCGATTCATGCGCCAGCTGATGGCGGGGATCAGCACGGAGAAAAGCGAGCGGGACCGCATTCTGATGATCGGTGCCGGTGAGGCCGGACGCCAGCTGATCCGGGAGATCAATTCCAATCCCCGGCTGGGCAGCCGGGTGGTGTGCATCATCGACGACAACCCCAGCAAGCGCCGCCGGTATCTGGACGGTGTAGAGATCGCCGGCGGGCGGCAGGAGATCCCCGATGCGGTGAAGAAGTACCAGGTCAATAAGATCATTTTCGCCATCCCCACCTGCGACGGACAGGACCGCAAGGAGATTCTGGACATCTGCAGCAAGACCGGCTGCCGGGTGCAGGCGGTGCCGGGGATGTTCCAGCTGGTCAACGGCGAGGTCAGTGTCAGCAAGCTCCGGGACGTGGAGCTGCAGGATCTGCTGGGCCGTGACCCTATTCAGGTGAATCTGGAGGAGATCTGCCGGTATATCTCCGGCAAGGTGGTGATGGTCACCGGCGGCGGCGGTTCCATCGGCAGCGAGCTGTGCCGCCAGATCGCCAAAAGCAAGCCCGAACAGCTGATCATCTTCGATATTTATGAGAACAACGCCTACGATATCCAGATGGAGCTGCGCCACACCCATCCGGAGCTGAATCTGGAGGTGCTCATCGGCTCCGTGCGGGACATGGGCCGTCTGGACGATGTCATGGCCAAGTACCGGCCGGAGCTGGTGTTCCACGCCGCCGCCCACAAGCATGTCCCCCTGATGGAGGACAGCCCCAACGAGGCCATCAAGAACAACGTCATCGGCACCTACAAGCTGGCGAAGGCCGCTGCGGAGTACGGCGTCAAGCGGTTTGTGCAGATATCCACCGACAAGGCCGTCAACCCCACCAACATCATGGGTGCGTCCAAGCGTCTGTGCGAGATGGTGATACAGATGATGAACCGGGAGTCCAAAACGGAATTCGTGGCGGTGCGCTTCGGTAATGTTCTGGGCAGCAACGGCAGCGTCATCCCGCTCTTTAAGAAGCAGATCGAGGCCGGCGGCCCCGTGACCGTCACCCATCCCGACATCATCCGGTATTTTATGACCATCCCCGAGGCGGTGAGTCTGGTGCTGCAGGCGGGATACTATGCCAAGGTCGGCGAGATTTTCATTCTGGACATGGGCGAGCCGGTGAAGATCGACACCATGGCGCGGAACATGATCCGTCTGTCCGGCTACGAACCGGATGTGGACATCAAGATTGAGTACACCGGTCTCAGACCGGGCGAGAAGCTCTATGAGGAGCTGCTGATGAAGGAAGAAGGAATGCAGGAGACTGCCAACAAGCTCATCCACATCGGCAAGCCCATCGAAATGGACGACGCGCTGCTGGAGCAGCAGCTACGGCGGCTGGACGAAGCCAGCCGGGCGGAAAGCGAAGATATCAAGGACATCGTCGCGGAGATTGTGCCTACTTACAAACGCGAGTGTAAGGTCTGACCAAACGAAATAAGAGAAAATGAGGAAAGCGGAATGTACCGAACGTTTTTCAAACGCCTGCTGGATATCAGTTTGTCCGGCTGCGCCATCGTGATATTGTCGCCGCTGCTGCTGGTTATCGCCATCGCCATCAAGATCGACGACCCCGGCCCGGTGCTGTTCCGCCAGAAGCGGGTGGGCATTCACAAAACCCATTTTTCCATTATGAAATTCCGCACCATGAAAATGGACACCCCCAAGGACACACCCACCCATCTGCTGGAAAACCCGGAGCAGTATATCACGAAGGTGGGGAAATTTCTGCGGAAGTCATCCCTGGACGAGCTGCCCCAGATCTTTCAGATTTTCACGGGGAAAATGTCTATTATCGGCCCCCGGCCTGCCCTGTGGAATCAGTTTGACCTGATTGCCGAACGGGACAAATACGGGGCCAACGACGTGCGTCCCGGCCTGACGGGCTGGGCGCAGATCAACGGGCGGGACGAGCTGCCCATTGAGGTAAAGGCCCGGTTCGACGGGGAATATGTGGAAAAACTGAGCTTCCTCTTTGACTGCAAATGCTTTTTCGGCACCATCGTTTCCGTGCTGAAGCACGACGGCGTGGTGGAAGGCGGCACCGGCCAGCTGGAAAAGGAGAAGAAAGAATGAAGAACATTCTCATCACCGGCGCCGGAAGCTATATCGGGGTTTCTCTGGAAAACTATCTGGGGAAGTGGCCGGAAAACTACCGGGTGGATTCGCTGGATATGCGCGGCACCGATTGGGAGAGCCACTCTTTCCGCGGCTACGACGCGGTGTT
>ERZ894180.1607-NODE-1607-length-13142-cov-6.344617_pt1 | contig 13142 bp, 5 predicted proteins | sample MGYA00380278_ERZ894180 | MGnify/ENA primary metagenome ERZ894180 (study PRJEB32331, sample SAMN06328450) | human gut metagenome | biome: human gut microbiome; feature: stool | host: Homo sapiens | collected 2013-02-24 ...
GCAGCCACCTGATGATCCAAAGCCGTTATGTTTTGGCCAGCTGTGTTAGCCTGTCTGATGAAGATTCCGTCTTTTTCGACTCTCGTTTCCTTGTAGACGGTCCCAGCATTGACGGCGTTCTTGGAGCCTTCCTCAATCGTGGTGTTGGCTACATTCTGGATGGTCGTGTCTTTCCGCAGCGTAACGGTCTTGCTGTCGTCACCGTCATAGTTGACGGCGTTCTTGGTCGCAGCTTGCAACTGGTCTTCCGTAGCAGCCTGACCGGACGTAATGTTCTTGGCGTCCCAGGTCTTGTTAGTCAATCCACCAATCGTGCCTTTGTCATCCTTGTTGATGGTGACCTTGCCAATGGCAGCGGAATCTGTCACTTCGAGGTCTTTTGTTTTAATCTTATCAGCTGCGGTAACTGAATCGACATTCAGATCTTTATTCAGGGAAATCTGATAATTCGCAGTTTCTCCCTCTTTGGCAATATTTTCAACAGAAAGGTTAGAATCTTTCGTCGAAACAATAGTATGCTTGCCCGCAGCTTCTGATGCAGATTTAATGGCTTCGTCGAGTTTTCCGATGGAAGTCGTGACGTCTTCACCTTTTGTAACGTACTTCGTGCTACTGTAGTTAAGATCTCCTACCTTACCATTTACCTTGTTAACAGCATCCACTACGGTCGTTTTGCCATCGGCGTTTTGAATATCTGCCTCCAACTTCGTTACATCGCCTACATCACTGGCTTTTGCTACATCCGTAATCCGGACGGTACCAACTTTTCCCGTCTTATCTACAACGTCTATCGATACTCCCTGCGCTGTCTTGCCATCCTTGTCCGTAATAGTACCAACGGCATAATCGCCAGCCGTGATATGTGTATCATTGGCATCGGCTGCGGCCTGTGTCATCGCTTCGTGGAGCTGTGCTTCCGTAGCCGCCTTTGTAGACTTAGAATAATCTTTCGTTTTATCCCAGGTCGTATTAGACAAACCTGTAATCACATTATGCTGACCATCTACAGTCACGTTACCAGAAGTAACAGTTGTTGCTTGCAGACTGGTGAGACCTGTAATGTCCTTTGCAAGACGAATATTCAACGTATTATCAGCTGTTTTTACTACGCCAATGTTATTAGCTTCAACGGTATCAGTCGCTCCTCCGATAATATTAAGCTGTTCATTCAGTTTTCTCGATATGACTTTGCTATTATCTGACTGTCCGTCATCACCAGCAAATGTTAAACCGTCCGTACTTTTAGCCAATCCTTCCGTATTTAGGCCAATCGTATATTCGATACCTTTCCCCTGGTTTACGCCTTCCTTCACTGTAATATGACCGTTTTCAGCCGCTTTGACAGTCGCATGCTTGGCAGCCTCTATAGCTACGGCATAAAGTTCGCTCCCATTGACGGCATCCGTACTATCGGACATAACACGTCCGGCAGCTACGTTCGTAATAGTCCGCTGCGCTGTGGGCGTACCTACACTAACGATTCCAACGGGCCAGTTGCCACTTACGGTATATGTTCTGTTAAGATTAGGAATCGTGATACTTGAAACATCTGTCGGTGCTGTCGAAGCGATAGAGCCATCACCCAACGCAACAGAACGAGATAATGAAACCGTCGCACCTTGCCCAATGGCAACAGATTGTGCACCGGAAACTTGTGCACTCATACCTATAGCAATACTGTTTTTTCTACTGACCAGACTGCTTGCGCCTAAGGCCATGCTATTTTCTGCATCGGCTAAAACCTTTGCCTGATATCCCAATGCCGTTCCCTTAGTCGCCCCTTTATCTACTTTCGCTCCTAAGCCAACAGCTGACGAGTAATTGGCCAAAGCTTCTGCACCTTCACCTACAGCAGTAGCAGATTCCCCACTAGCCTTAGCGAGCGAACCCAGTGCGGTTGCCTGCTTTCCTTCAGCCTGTGCATTCATCCCAATAGCCGTACTGTTATCTTGATTGGCCAGGGCATCGGTACCTAGTGCAACAGCATACCGCCCTGTTGCCTTGCTATTATAGCCCAGGGCGGTCGAACGATAACCAGACTGGCTATTGTAACCAACCGCAGTGTTATCATCCTGACTATCTTTACCCTCTAAATGAGTTGTTTGAGCTTTATATCCCAACGCTAATGAATGCTGTCCCTTGGCTGAAGCAAAGGGTCCAATGGCAATAGCATCATTCCCTGTAGCTCCATTATTGTTATAATTACTATCAGTACCTGTAGCAACATCACTTTTGGGATTCATACTATAATAATGAATCTGGGCTTTCTTCAGCTGAGCTACGTTGACAGCATCGGTATCTTCCTTACCAGCTGCCACGTTAGTAATCTGGCGGGTAAAATTCTTGTTACCGACGGAGACAGCAGCAGCTTTTGACTTCCAAATGCCACTTGTATCTCCATTGCGGTCAGTTCCAGACGGATCATAACCGACTTCACCCTTATCAACGGAAGCTATAGAACCGGCACCGAGGGCTACGCCGCCATTTTTCAGTACATCCGCATTATGGCCAATCATGACGGCATCGGCAAGTTTTTCCTGATGTGTAAAACGATTTACACTTTCCTTTGTACCCAGAGTTCCATCTGTGTTATATCTCTTCTGAGTCAGTTTCCCATCTTGTGATCCTAAAATGATATTATTACTACCATTCTTCATCTGATGGGAGTCACCAATGACGATATTCGATTTATTGCTGCTTACATCATCACCAGAAATGTCATTTGCCATACCAATGACATAATCATTCTTTGCATTTGTGAGATTATTATAGAAACCATCTACATAGTTCAGTCTTGTTGCCTGCTTATTAAATGCACTATTAAAGGCCGTAATATAACGTTCATAGTTTTCCTCATCATCCTGTAATTCCGGAGGAGTGAAAGTGATATCAGCCCCTTGTACTTTATTGCCCACACCCATCAGCTGCGTCATATAGGCTTTATCTGCTACGTTGCCACCGCCAATAGCCATGACCTGTCCACCGCTCTGTAAAACAGCTTCGCCGACTTTATCTGTGAACGATTCCGGATTCTGATAAACGTCGGAATTCATGGAAGCAGCCAACATATTAATCGGTACATCGCCTCTGTACGAGTTAGTAATCTTATTGCCAGCACCGTAAATCAAAACACCGTTAGAATCCTTTGTCAGATTCCCCTGTCCAACAATACTATTAGCTGTCCCACTGTACCATTTTGAAAAATCGTTAGATGATTTAATTGGAGTGTTTAAATTGAAATTAAACGATCCTACAGATACAGCAGTAGCCCCTTGAGGGGATAAATCTTCATCGTCTCCATCTTTAACTTTATCATTTTGAATTACAGAATATGAGCCGATAACAGTACTTGCGTCTCCAGCCGCATATGTACCATATCCCGCAGCCATTGCATAATACGATTTTGCGCCATCATTATTTTTATTTGTATAATGTTTTTCAAACTCTTCATTGTCGAATATAGCACCTGGAGCAGAATCATTGACACTGTAATACTTCGTCTTCGAAGCATCAACGATATTGCTGATAGCTTTGAGCTGTGCCACATTGAAGGCATCATTGTCTGCAGCTTCAGCCATACCAAACATGCCTGAAGCCATGAGGGCCGCTGCCGCCAGGAGAGCTGCTTTTCTCCCTGCATGAGAAGCAGATCCGGATTTCCCATGGCTCTTTGCTCTTTCAGATACTGCCATATACATATTTCTTGCCCTGTTCCATACCAGTTTGTAAATACGATTCATAGGATATTCCCCTTTTCCTGTGCTAACCATATATTTCTAAACTGCCAACCCTCCCTGTATCGGCAAAATAGTTTACTTTTTGGTTCATAGACTTTAAGCAGAAAATAGAGTACAATAGAAAGTATAAAAATTAAGATTTTCAGCAGTTTAACTGGTATGATTATGTAGACAGGATTTTAAATATCCATAAGACGGTTTGTCAAAAAGGTAAACTTTTTTGGCAGGTCGAGAAGAACCATGATTTCAGGATTTGCAGAACATACAGTTTTACCGCCCATTTTTCGTACAATCAAAAACCATGCAGCTTCCGTTAAGAACTGCATGGTTTTTTGTATATGCCTGTTTAAAATATTAACTATTTTCCTTCTGCCTCCGGTATGGGGCATGGTATGTATGAAGACGGGCCCTCTTTTGAAAGACAAAAGGGGTATGATTGAAAGGGTCTAAAGATTACGAAAGTGCTTTCATTTCCGACGGCGGCAACGCAGGCAGCAGGCCATGGCGGCCAGCGGATAGCAGATAGCGGCCGGCTCACTCCTCCCAGCATTCTACAGGAATCCCGTTTTCCATACAGTAGGTATAGGCGTTGCTGTCCCTTTCGCATTTCACAGTGACCGGCGTATTTTTGAATACATCTTTCCCTATTTCCCGAAGGTTTGAAGGAAGGATGATGGTCCGAAGGTTCGGGCAGCCGGCGAAGGCTTCGTCTTCCAGCCGGAAAAGGTTATTTCCCAGTTCCACATAGGTCAGGGCCCGACAGTCCTTAAAGGCACCGGCCCACACTTCCCTCACCTTTTCGCCGTAGAAGGCGATGAGTTCGGAGGAGGCAAAGGCATATTCGCCGATGTATTCAATATCTCTGCCGCCGTTTACGTAGAGAAGGGTGGCGTGATTGTAGGTGTCGGTGCAGATGTAATTGTTGAAGGTCATGGTCCAGGGATAGATGAGGATATGCCGTTTTCCGTCGGCCGATGTATATGCCGGACGGCGGGGATCTGCCATGATGGCACGGGCCATGGCCTCCCGGTCATAGTCTCCGTTCTTTTCCGCTTGGACTCTGATGAAATAAATTCTTTCGCCATTGTCCTCTTTTTCCCTTCCCCTGCTGTCCACCGGAATGCCCCGGATGCTGCTGGTAGAAGGAGCGGTGCGCTTGAAATCATCCATAAACCCGTCGTGGCTGTAGTATTTGGAATTGTCGTAAATGTGCCAGTGATTTTCAGCCCAGTACTTCCTCTTCAGCTGCTCGTCTTTCACTTCCCTCATGAGAGGCGACTTCTCTCCCTTCAGGAAATAGGGAATATGGTTTTCCCGGCAGTAAACTTCCCAGGAACTTCCCGGCAGGCAGCACACCGTGATTTCATCACCTTCAAAGACTCCCTCTCCGATACGGCAGTCCTGCTGAAGGAGCTCCATGAAATGAAGGTCCCGGCAGTGGGCAAAGGCATGGTCTCCCACATAGGAAAGGCTTCGGGGCAGCTCTGCCTTGGCAAAGTAAAGCAGTCCTTCAAAGGCATGGGCCCCTATGGATTCAAGTCCCTCGTCTGCCTTTATCTGGTACACTGTAGATTTTTGGAAACAGGACTCCCCGATTTCTTTGATATCTCCTTTCAGGTAAAGATAGCAGATGGGCGCTTTGATGAAGGCGCCGCAGTCCAGCTTCCTATAGGAAGCTGCTCCTTCTCCCTTTTCCGGAATGTGGATGACTTCAGGAAAGCGATCATTGTCTTCCTCCAGGAGCTTTGAAATATCCGGAAGGAGCCGCCTGTATTCCACCGGAAGGCCCGGGTGTTCTTTTGCAGAAATGATATCCCCTGCACCTTCCTTCGTAAGAATGGTGGTATGGCTGTCTAAAAGGTCTCTTTCCTTCATATATTCATAGGCCTTGCCGGAAAGAGGGATGTCCAGCCGCACGGGAGATTCCCGGTCCTCATCGTCTTCCACCATGGTATTCGGCGAAAGCTCCACCACCATGTTTCCCTCTGCCGCAGAAAGGGGATACACCGATACAGAGGAAGGGATGGACAGTACCTTCAAAGAAGGCAGACTGTAAAAAGCATGCCTGCCGATGGTTCTAAGGCTCTTTGGCAGTCTGATTTCCTTAAGGTTCCTGCAGTAGCAGAAGGCGTAGTCGGAAAGGGCCGTCACCCCTTCCGGGAGCGTAATGGATTCATCATCCCGGTGATAGAAATAGAAGGAGGGAATGGTGCCATCTCCGCCCATATTCCGGGATTGTCCCTTTTGAATGACGATTTCTTCTGTTTCCTTCTTTAATTCATCCATAAGGTCATAGGGAAATCTTGTTTCCACGCCTTCCATGGCCGCAGCAATATCTCCTGCCTTTGGAAGAAGTTCCCGGTCCATGATCTCGTCAAGCGCCGTCCCCCCTTCCTTTATCCGCTGCAAGAGGGAAGGCAGCGGAAGGCCCCTCTGTTTTTCATAGGATGAAAGCACTGCCATGGAAAGTTCATACTTCACCTTTTCCAATGCTCCCCCAAGGCCGAAGGCCTCGGCAATACGGTCAGCGGTACCCTTTTGATCCCTGCCAAAGGCATAAAAAAGCTTATAGGAAAGCATGCTGCAGGGATTATGGGCCAGGGCATAAGCAGCCCCATCCTTTCGGCGGCCCTTCTCCAGCTCTCCGTTTTGGATGGCAGAAAGAATCCTCTCCGGCACTCTCACGTCCTTCTTGTCCAGCGGCAGCAGGTTCAGCCGGTCCGCTGCATCCATCACCAGGCATCCCGCTGCCCTTTGATAGGCATTCATAAAAGACTTCATGAGGTCCTCTGATTGAAAAAGTTTCTCCAGCTCCTGCCTTTCCTGGCTATTTGTAAAGGCATTGCCTATAGCATTGAAGAGACTGTGGCCGGCGCCAATGACCAGATTGGCAATGCCGGCGGTAATCATGCCTTCAATGGCGCCGCCGATACCGAAGCCGCCGCCTATAATGCGGCCTCTATACTCCTTGCGGAATTCCCTATATTTTCTGGCCGCCTCGGCGCTGCCTGTAATCCGGCCCACCTTTTCCAGAAGGAATTCGATGAAGTCCTGCCAGGCATCCAGCGCAGAAGGGGCTCCTTCCTTCGTATCCCGGGTCATAAAGTTTTGAAATTCCAAACCGTAAATGCCGCGGCCCATGAGGAGGGACGATTCCTTTTTCAAGAGGCTTCCAAAGAGTTTCTTCACCGCCTTTTCATCGGAAACAAATTGAAGAAGCCCCTTCACATCACCTTCGCCCAGGTAAATACGCTTGAGTTCTGCCGGAGTTTTTGCTTCAGCCATCATAACCTTAAACAGACGGAAAAATCCCACCTGCCGCTCATCGTATTCAAAATGGCAGCCGTCCATGTCAAAAGCATAGACTCCTCTTTCTCCGTCATGGAAAGGACGGAGCGCTTCACTGTCGTCATGGGGAGAGCAGAAAATAGGATAGATTTTTTCTTCCTTCTTCTCATCTACCTTCTTCAAGAGATCATCCAAAGAAAGCCCCTCTTCCGATGAGCCCCTTTCTTCGGAAGAAATCACCGGCGTCCCGCAGTGGGGGCAGAATTTCGAACCATCAGGCAGCGGTTTTCCGCAGTTCATGCAAAACATGGCAATCCTCCTATTCAATCAAAGGTTTCTTGTATTTTATTGTACTACGCAAGGCAGGGTATGTCACATGATAGACCGGGAATATATCTTCACTCTCCTCCCCACCAAAAAAGACCTCCCCCAGGGGGAAGTCTTTTTTTAGTGCCTATCAGGCCTTTGCTTTTTTCGCTTTCACTGCGTGAGGTTCATTTCTCTGGCTGTGAAGATGTTCATGCCAGGTGACCCAGATGCTGGAGGCCACGCAGATGGAGGAATAGGCACCGGAGATGAAGCCGATGAGCATGACCAGGGCGAAGTTCTTTGTAGTATCACCGCCGAAGAAGTAAAGGGATGCTACGCAGAAGAGGGTGGTGGTCAATGTATAGAGGGAACGGCGGATGGTCTGGTGAATGGAATCATTCGCCAGAGTGGCAAAGCTGTCGGTCCTTCTGTGGGTGTGAAGGTTTTCACGGATACGGTCGAAAATAACGACCGATTCGTTCATGGAGTAGCCAAGAACCGTCAGGATGGCGGCCAGGAAGGAGGCGTCCACTTCCAGATGGAAGAAGGCAAAGACTCCCAGTACCATGAGGATATCATGGCAGATGGCCACAATGGCGGAGATGGCGATTCTATGTTCAAAGCGGATGGACATGTAGAGAATCATGGCACCGAAGGAAATGAGCACGTTCAGCAGGGTGCTTCTGGTTACTTCAGAACCGATGACGGCACCTACCGTTTCGATACGCTTCACGTCGCCGCTGCCTACTTTATCCTTCACATGACCTACCACGGTCTGTGCCTCTTCAGAGGACAGGTTTCTGGTACGGATGATCACATCATTGCTGGTCTCACCGGACATATTGCCGGAAAGCTGGATGGTGGCTGTCTGGAGTCCGTCTTCCCGCAGTCCGTCACGTACTTCTTCTACAGTGACGTTCTTGTCAAAGCCCAGTTCCAGAATGGTGCCGCCGGTGAAGTCAATGCCCCAGTTAAAGCGGAACAGGATGATGGAAATGATGGAGAGGATGATCATGATTCCCGAGAAGGTGAACCAGATCTTCTTATGGCCGATAAAATCGAAATTCTTAAACATTATCTGTCATACCCCCTTTTCCCACCGAACCACCAGGGATTATGAATCCAGCTGGCATCAATAAGGAGCATCAGGAGGGTGCGGCTCACGGTAATGGCGGTGAACATGGAAACTGCCACGCCAAGGCCCAGGGAGAAGGCGAAACCCTTCACCGTAGCACTGCCCAGGAAGAAGAGGATGCAGGAGGTAATGATGACGGTCATGTTCGCATCGAAAATGGTGACGAAGGCCCGCTTGAAACCGGCCTGCACCGCCAGACGAAGGATTTTGCCCGCCGCGATTTCTTCCTTGAATCGTTCAAAAATAAGGACGTTGGCATCCACCGCCATCCCCACTGACAGGATGACGCCGGCGATACTGGGAAGTGTCAGGGTGGCGTGAAGGATATTCAGCACGCCCAGAAGGATGAGCACATAGACCAGAAGGGCCGTATCAGCCACAAAGCCTGCCATGCGGTAGACCGCCATCATGAAAAGTACTACCAGGGAAATACCGATGGTAAAGGCTACCACGGACTTGTCCTTGGAGTCCTGGCCCAGAGAAGGGCCTACGGTTCTGACTTCCAGTACGGAAACTTTCACCGGAAGGGCGCCGCTTCGAAGGAGGATGGCCAGATCTTTGGCTTCTTCCAGGGTGCGCTGGCCGGTAATGACAGCAGAGCCGCCGGTAATGGCTTCATTAACCACCGGATTGGTCAAAAGTTCGCCATCCAGGTAAATCCCGATGTGGCGGCCAATATTGGCGGCCGTGAGGTCGCCGAATTTTTTGCCTCCTTCATCGGTGAACTGCAGTGCTACCAGAGGCTGCTTGTTCTGACCCATTTCTTCCTTGGCGTTCTTCAGATCTTCACCGGTCAGCTTGACATTGCCTTCCTCGTCCTTGAATTCGAGGACTGCCGTCTTACCGATGGTTTCGATTGCTTTCTGGGGATCCCGTTCACCAGGAAGTTCGATAATGATACGGTTGGCCCCTTCCCGCTGGATAATCGGTTCGGTGAGACCCATTTCATTGACACGCTTCTGCATGATATTAATGACCTGGGTAATCGCCTCGGGGGTGACTTTGTTCTGCGGCGTATCTTCCGCCTGCATGACGATATGGGTACCGCCCTGCAGATCCAGCCCCTGCCGGATATGGCCGGCCAGCGGTCCCACAGCGGCAGCAAAGGCACCGATAATGACCAGGATCACCACCCAGAATCGGATGAGAGCTCCCTTTCTCAGGGGGCTTTTCCTTTTTGTTTCCAAAACTTCAAGAAAATCACGTCTTTTATGAACAACTTCTCCTTCAATACCAACAAGTCTTAAACCCATCTCAGTATCGACATTGTCACTTATTAAATAAAATTTCATAAAAAATCACTCTCTAAATTAGATTTTGTTGATAATTAAGATAGAGATTAATAAACCATAGATTGCAACCCCTTCACCTAAGGCAACGAAGATTAATGATTTACCAAAGTTCTTTTCATTTTCAGAGAAAGCTCCGATAGCTGCTGGAGCTGCTGCTGCAACGGCAATACCTGCACCTAAAGCAGAGAAACCAGTTGATAAAGATGCTGCTAAGAATCCTAAACCTTGAGCAATTGTTCCAGTGATTGTAGCAACTTCACCTGCTGCAAATACACTTGAATTTGACATAGCAACTAATAAGCATAAAACAACGGCACCAGCGAAACCACTGATATGAACACCTAATCTTCTTTTAGCGCTTTGAGCTGATACTTTTCCTGTAAATACTTTAATTAATGGTAATGTTAATAAAACTACTGCAACTAATGGTAATAAAATTTCTAATACTGTCATAATAAATTTCCTCCTTGAATTTAATCTTCCTTAATAGTTTTAAATGGAATTCCATTTCCTTCATAATAACGTGAAAACATTTCATAGAATTCAAGACGTAATACTTGAATACCAACAATCAATCCTTCAAGACACATTACAAAAACGTTTCCTAAAATCAAGACGATGATTTCACCAAATCCTCCTACCATTTCAGCAAGAGTATAAACAACAAGCATCATACCAGCATGCGATAAAACGAATCCCCCAACACGCAAGAATGACATTGTGTTTGTAATAAATGATAAGACTACTTCAAATAATTCGAAGAATCCTTCAACAAAGAATGCTCCAAAACCATTTGGGAACATTTCACCATGTTCTTCTAATTTTCTAATTAACGGTTCTTTTAAGAACATTAAGATAAGTGGTAATACAATTAAAATTAAAATATAGAAAATATTTACAAAATGTTGTCCTGTAAGCATTCCAAGTGCTGCAACAATAACAGCAACATAGAATGTAACCCCACATAAACCATTTTGACTTAAAATCGCTTCACCGATATTTTTCTTTTTAAAGTTCAAAACAATACTGAATGTCATTGAAATAAGAATTAAGACAATACCAAGTCCAATGGCAGCCATTAATAATGTCATTGTATTTTCTGGTGACATTGCATTAAAGAATGAGAAACCTTTGAAATATTCAGATAAGATTTCTTCATTTCCAAAGAATGAACCAAAGAATACACCGAAGATTGCACTGGAAATACCTAAACGAACTCCCACGCCACCTAATTTTAAATTAAATTTCTTTTCAGCAACAAGGCCTACTAAAGAAAGAATAATACCTTGTCCTAAGTCACCAAACATAATACCAAATAATAAAGTATATGAAATAGCAACTAATAATGTTGGATCTACATCATTGTAACGAGGTACACCATACATTTCGACGAACATTCTAAATGGTCTTGCAAACCATGAATTTTTAAGTCTTGTTGGTGGTTCTAGACGTACATCTGATGTAGCAGGTAAAACTTCAAGTTTAACACCATCGATACTTTCAAAAGTGTTTTTGAAATTATCTAAATCATTCTTAGGGACAAATCCATGAACATTTAATTTATCACCTAATTTAACAATATATTTTTGCATTGCATAAACTGAATTTAATTTTTTAGCAACACTATAAATACGTGTTAATTCTTCCATATTTTCTGAAATTGTTTTATCAATTCTATTTTGTAAATCTTGGCTGTATTGTTTAGCTGAATCAGATTCATTTTGAATTTCTTTTTCAGCTAATTCACATGAACCATGAACGAATTCAGGAATATGAATTTTTTCAAAATAAAGTGATGTGAAAACATTATCCACTTCAGGCGCATCTGTAGGTGTTGTCATATACATACACCATACATATTTATCATCTCTTTGGAATGCTTTATAAACAAATGGTAATGTTTCATAATACTCTAACTTTCCTTCATTATTGAGAGGAAGTTTACCGAATCTTATTTTTAAATATTGTGTTCCAAATAGTTGATCAAAGTCAATATTAGAACCTTCAACATGATTTAAAGTAATGATGGCTTCATCATTTTCTTCAATCATCTTTGTCAATTCTTTTTTAACAGCATCAATACGGTCAATATCTAAAAATAAATCATCTAAAAATTCTTTAGCTCTAAATACATTAAGTTGCGCATCTGTTTCAACTTCAGGAACTTCAAAATGATATTTTGTTTTCATTTCTTCAATTCTTGATAACAATTCTTCATAAAGATTATCATTGTTGTAAGCTGAAAGACCAGCAACACTATCCGTAAACTTGCTTGCTAGCTCAGGATGAAAATCATCTCTTTGATAAAGCTCAAGTAACACATCATTACAATTGTCTTTATCAAAATCAAGGCTAACCAAGTTTAATTTCGCTATTGCCATGACAGTCCCCCTTTACTCTTTGTTGATCTTTTTGTCACTTTTTTCACTAAGCTACAAACTAATAATAACGCAATGTTTATAACAAAGAATAATCCAATTTGCATTGCATAGTTTGTACCTACAACAAAGATTGAATTATAAAGTGACATACTATAGAAGACTGTTCCACTTAATAGTCCTCCTATTGTAACAGCAGCTCCTACACGTTGTAGTAACTTACTGATGTTACCTTTAATAATAAATGATAATAGAATAGCTAAAACACCTACTCCTAAATCACCAAGTAAAACAAGTGCTGAAAGCATCATAACCACACCAGCAATCACTGTTGGATCAAATTTTTCACCAGGTTTAAATGTGAATAAGCATTCAAATGGTTGGAAAAATGTGTTGTTTTCAACATAAACAGGACCTTCAATTCCTTGATCTTGATATGTATCAATAGGAAGTTCATGAATAGTAATTCCAGGAACATTTACAATATCTTCTAATTCATTTTTATTAAATGAACTAAATGCATAAACTGCAGCTTTAGTTTTTAAATCAACTACATATTTACCTTTCTTGTATAACTCTTTCAAACGATATGTTTTCCAAAAGTCACCAAGTAATTGTTCTTCATTTTCTTCTTTCACTTTTTCAATACGTTGATCAAGTTCTTGAAGATACGCTTCCATTGTTTTATCTTCTGCTTTTAATTCAGCAACTGCTTCTTCCATTTTACCATGGGCAAATTTTGGAAGTTTTACTTCTTCAAAGTTCATTGAAGAGAAAATGTTATCAATTTCACCAATACTATGTTCAACGCCACCATAAACAATCCAAGCAAATTGATCTGTATGTGATAATTCTTGATAAACAAATGGATAACTGTCAAAATATTTAATTTTTTCAATTTGTGATAATGGTAATTTACCAAATCTTAAAGCAACATATTTTAATTCATGAATATCATCGATTGAAATACGATCACGATTTAAACATGTAATCAATTCAATTG
>ERZ894180.1613-NODE-1613-length-13101-cov-5.435919_pt1 | contig 13101 bp, 6 predicted proteins | sample MGYA00380278_ERZ894180 | MGnify/ENA primary metagenome ERZ894180 (study PRJEB32331, sample SAMN06328450) | human gut metagenome | biome: human gut microbiome; feature: stool | host: Homo sapiens | collected 2013-02-24 ...
ATTAAAGATAGGACGGTTATTTTTCATACTGTGTCCGATACAGTATTCTATTTTTTCAATTTGAATGCCTAAATCATATCCGTGTTGTGCAAATGTCTTTCGAGCGGAATAGTAAGTAACCTTTTTCTTTACCCCCGAAAGTTCTGTTACCTTATTTATATGTCGGAAGACTAAACTATATATTTGTTTATAAGATGAATATTTACCAAACTGCAAATGCCCATTTCTCGACATATATTTATCTATGAGCACTTTTGCTTCAGGCTGCAAAGTAAATACAATTTCATTTTCTCCCTTCTTGCTATTACGTGTTTTGTGACGCACATAACGCATATCGTTCTTATTTTTAAAATCATATACTAATAAATCTCTCAGGTTGATACCGCCTAAATAATAGGTAAGCATAAAAATATCTCTCACCATGGATAAAGAAGGCTTTAAAAGCCGGACATCACGTATTCTCTTCAGTTCATCTATTGACAAATCAAGTTCCCGCACATTACTTGCCGGCATCTTAAAGAGGACAAAAGGATGAATGGAGTAAGATACATAATTCATCTTACCGGCATAATTTAATATCACCTTTATCAAAGTCAGATATATTCTGATAGTTGTATCTGCCAGATTCTCCTCGTGAAGAACTTTGGCAAATTCTTGGATATGTATAGGTGTCAATTGAATTAAAGGAAAATCCCCTTTCATATATTTGACTAATCTTTCGGAAGCTATCTTATAAAGTTTATAAGATTTCTCCCGCTCTTCTCCTTTCATGAAATTCATGTATTCTTTTGCAACAGCTTGAAAGGTTATACCTTTTTTCTTTTGTTCATAAGTAATTATACGTATAAGTTCGGTACATGAAATTGCTGGTAAATAGCTGATCGATGTAACAATTTCTTCATACTCATTGATTAGTTTCCGAAGACAGGCATTCATATTCGCTGCATTCTCATGCCTTACTACTCGACCATTTTTTAGTTGACTGGCAGAATCCAAAGTAAATTGGGTAGATATATATCTGGTTTGAGAATGATGTGCTACGGCTATCCTTATTCGATGTCTGCCATTTGATAATTTTTTAGTTGGAACAACTACAATTGAAAAATTCGCCATATCATTTTTAGGTTTATAAATTACTATTTTCCATACAATAAAATAGAAACAAAAAGGTTCATAGTCCTTAGGAACTAATCGAAAATCGCTCCCACAGCATGGAATATCGTGCAAAAGACGGTATTTTCCATGCATTTGTACGATTCTGCATTGCTATATCTTGATTAAGTCGTTATGTTTGCAACACTTTTTCACAGGTAGAGTGTGAAAAGTTATGTTTAAAAAGAGAATCTAACTTTTGTTTAACTTAACAGATATAACTAATGAATATGGAAAACAACAAAAAAAAGGCTTCATTTATTTCAATTGCTGGTTGGAAAAGAATGCAGCCATTGTCTTTTTTACTTTACGACGATTTTACTAATCAACAAAAATATGTTTAACTTTAAAAAACATGGTATGAAAAAAAACTATGTCACAACTGCTGTTGCCTTACTACTTTTAGCAGGATGTAGCAACGATATTAAAGAAACTGATATTCAGTTTACCGGTGATACGGGAGCGAAAGTTTCTTTTAGTGCAGTAATAAACAATCATGAGGCTAGCAATCTTGTTACAAGAGCTACGGAAACAAACTGGGAGGCAGAAGACTCGGTAGGAATCACTTGTGGTACGGAACAAGTGAATATTCATTACAAATACAAGGGCAATGGTCTTTTTGCAGCAAAAGGAGGAAATGCAGAAGAAATTTGGGTATTAGGTTCCGGAGAGTATGATGTAGTGGCATACGCTCCATTTTCTGGTACATCAGGTGAAGAACAACCTGCATTAGAAGTGACTACAGCTAGTGAAAATCAAGCTACAGCAGAAGAACGTGCGAAGATAGATTTTCTTTTTGCCAAAGGGAAGGCTACATCACAAACCCCGAACGTGACATTAGCATTCAATCATGTGATGAGTCGTATTAGATTGGAGTTTCAAGCTGGCGAAGGTGTGGACTTGGCAGATATAACTTGTTATCTTATTGGGCTTAAGAATAATGGTACATTTAATCCTAAAACAGGGGAGACAACAGTCAGTGAAGACCCTGTTACGGATAAAGATGATATTTATTGGGATAAAATAGGAGAGCAGGATAATTATACAGTACAAGCTATTTTACTGCCACAGAAGGTGCAAGGCAAAGTAACTATCCAAGCTAGAATGAACGGTTATCTTTATGAAGCCGAGTTTGCTAACTTGACAGAATTGAAATCAGGATTTTCTTATAATTACATCATCAAGACAAATAAATACGAGGACAATAATTATGTGTTGACAATTACAGAACAAACGCAAATAATAGGATGGGAGGATGAAAACCACGATCCTATAACATCCGACCCGAGTATAGCTGAAACTGGAACAGAGATAACCAATCCTAGTTGGAATATTACAGAAGAAACCGTAACTCCACAGCCTGTTGTGAAGTGATCTGTTTACCAATCTAGTATAGACAAAAAATGCTAAAAATATAAACATGAGATTTATGAAAGTATATAATTATATATCAATGCTTTTTCTGGCTGGCGCAGCCATAGTTGCGTCTTGCTCGCAAAATGAAGAACTCACCGGAGAAACACCGGATTCTTTGCAGGGATTTCAGATTAGTGTGTCTGATGAAGGATTTATGGACGAAAGTGGTAAGACACGTGCTACAGAGAATGGATATACTACCCGATTTTCTAACGGAGATGCTATCGGTATATTTGCGGTAAGAGGAGAAACGGTGGTAGAGGATATCAAGAATCGGAAATTCACACTGACAGATGGCTATTGGGAATTGACTGATGGAGGGGATCCTATTGAATACAAAGGTTCACAATTTCAGCGGATGACTTTTTATGCATACTATCCGTATAATGCGAATGTGACTTTTGATCCGACGAAGGTGGATCCTTTTGAAACATACGTCAACAATTGGAAAATAGGCAGTGAACAAAATGAAGGAAATTATACACAATATGATTTGATGACGAGTACGGGTAGTGTTCAGGGGGATCGTTTGAAAGGACAGATCGCTTTTACTATGCAACATCGGATGGCTCTTGCGGTAGTGAAGATGCCTAATTTGACCTATAGCTTTACAAATGGCGGTATAGATGATTATTTGTTACCATTAACAGCCGGTTCGTTTACAGTGAACAATACTCAAGCAACTCCTTATTATCAGGAAAGTACGGATACATACCGTTTCTTGGTTAATCCGAAGAAGGAATTCTCAATTAAGGGTACTTATTCTGGAGTAAGTGAGATGGAATATGAAGCTAAAGGTACGCTGGAAGGAGGAACGGCGAAAATGTATACCATCGAAGATAAAAGTAAAATCAACCATACTTTGCAGGTAGGAGACTATTTTTGTGCAGATGGAAAAATAGTTTCAGTAGATGCGGAAACGGTGCCGGAGAATGTGATTGGTATTGTATGTTATGTAGGAAATTCACAACCCAGTGTAACACATACTGAACTCTATTCAGCAGAAGTTGATGCTTTGCGTCGCGATTTCCCTGCATGTACGCACGGTATAGTGCTATCTATTAAGAATTCTGTGGTAAAAGATAGTGAACAAAATGATGTTGCTTTGAAAATGTTCCATTCAAGTAAGTCCGGTTATTATTCAGACTGGTTTACTTCAGATGAGAATTGGGCAAACAAGTTTGTAGGTTGTAACACAGAGAAGGATGTTAACAAGAATGATGCTTCATTGGTTTTCCCAGCACTAATGGGATACAATAATACACAGTTACTTACTATGTGTTACGAAGGTATGGGTAGTCCTTCTACTTGCGACCATGCTTATGCGTATATCAAGGCTTATCGTGAAGCGGAAGCTATTCCGGCAAATGTGACTCCTTGGTATTTGCCCTCTATAATGTGTTGGGATACAGTCGCTAAGAATTTGAGTGTTATTAACCGTTGTCTCAAGAATGTAAATGGTGATGAGATGACCTCTGTCGAGTCAGGAACTAACAGTGGACACTATTGGAGTAGCACACAGCGTTCTCCAGCCAACCAATGGACACACGGTATGGCTGGTGGAAGATATCACATAATTTGTGAACGTGATTCGCGTGCCGGTTATTTCCGTATGATGCTTGCATTCTAAAATAATGACGGTATATAAAGTCCGTTAAAATTATACTTATATCATGAACATATACATATATGAATAAGAAAAACTTTATAAAGGGGACAACCTTACCTGTCGCTCTGTTTTTCACTATAGCAACTTTTGCACCTGCATGGGGATTGCAAACAGCTTCGGCAGCCGTCGAAGTTGTACAGCAGCAAAGTACTATAAAAGGAACAGTAGTAGATAGCCAAGGCGAACCGATAATTGGAGCAAGTGTACTTGCGGAAGGAACATCTAACGGTACAATTACCGATATTGACGGTGTATTTAGAATAAATGTACGTCCCGGTACGAAACTGAAAGTATCTTTTATAGGTTATACCGATAAAAAAGTAGTAGCGAAAAATGACATGAAAGTCATTCTGGTAGAGGATGTGACAGCACTTGAAGAGGTGGAAATCGTAGCTTATGGTACGCAGAAGAAAGTGACCATGACAGGAGCTATCGCTAGTGTGAAGGGAGAAGAATTGACCCGTGTATCTGTAGGTTCGGTTTCCAATGTATTAGGAGGGCAGATGACAGGTTTGACTACTGTGCAATATTCTGGTGAGCCGGGAGCGGATGCCGCTGAAATTTTTATTCGTGGTAAAGCTACTTGGGAGAATTCTTCACCGTTAATTCAGGTAGACGGTGTGGATCGTGAAAGTATGAGTGATATCGACCCGAATGAAATTGAATCCATTTCTATCTTGAAAGATGCTTCGGCAACAGCCGTATTTGGTATTCGTGGAGCAAATGGGGTCATTTTGATTACAACTAAACGAGGAAAGGAAGGAAAGGCGAAAATTTCGTTTACTACTTCTGCTTCTGTATTGATGCCTACAAAAATGGTAGAACAGGCAAGTTCCTATGACTATGCCCGTTTTCATAATCAAATGATGTCCGGTGATGGTAAATCTGCCTTATTTAGTGGTGATGTGATTCAAAAATTTGCGGATGGTTCCGATCCTATTCGTTTCCCCAATATACAATGGGCTGACTATATTATGAAAAGCTCTACGCTTCAGAGCCAGCATAACTTGAATATCTCGGGAGGAACAGATAAAGTACGTTATTTTATCTCTGCAGGTGCCTATACGCAAGGAGGACTTTTTAGTGAGTTTGATCTTCCTTATAATTTAAGCTATCAGTACCGTCGGTTTAACTATCGTACAAACTTGGATATGGATGTCACTAAAACGACTACTTTGTCATTCAATATTAGTGGTAATGTGAATAATTCAGATCAACCGCGTACGAGTCAGGGATCTTCCGGATTGATTAAAAATATGTATTATGCTACTCCTTTCTCCAGTCCGGGAATCATAGACGGGAAATTGGTAAATTCGAGCGATGAAACTTATTCAGACGGACTGAAATTACCATTTACAGGAGGCACTGGTATGGGATATTATGGAAATGGATTCAGCCAGACTAGCAATAATTCGCTGAATGTGGATGTGATTCTGGATCAAAAAATGGACTTCTTGACTAAAGGACTTTCTTTTAAAGTGAAGGGATCTTATAACAGCTCGTTTACAGTTAATAAAGTCGGTTCTGGTGGGTCTATTGCTACATACACTCCTGTATTGATGGATGACGGTAGTATTGCTTATCGTAAGTTTGGAGAGAATACGGATGTGAAGTATTCGTATACTACAGGCAAAGCGCGTAATTGGTATATGGAAGGCAGCTTTAATTATAATCGTACTTTTGGTGATCATACAGTGACAGCCTTGGTTTTGTATAATCAACAGAAAGAATATTATCCGAAAGTATATTCGGACATTCCTCATGGATATGTCGGATTAGTCGGACGTGTCACTTATGATTGGAAGAGTCGCTATATGGCAGAGTTTAATGTGGGTTATAACGGTTCGGAAAACTTTGCGTCTGATTTGCGCTTTTCTTATTTTCCGGCTGGTTCTATAGGTTGGGTGATGAGTGAAGAGAAGTTTTTCCGTCCTTTGAAGTCGGTGGTTAGCTTCTTGAAATTACGTGCCAGTGTCGGTTTGGTAGGTAACGATAATATTGGAGGATCGCGGTTTATGTATATGGCTGATCCATATAATGTCGGTTTAGGTGATTTGGCTAACCGTGTAACAGCAAGTGGAGGAGCGACTAACGCTTGGGGATATGGGTTTGGAGTAGATAATGGTACTGTTAGTCTGGGTGCGCGTGAGGTAGCTAAGAATAATGCTGCTGTGACATGGGAAAAAGCCCTGAAGCGGAACTATGGTGTTGATATTAATTTCCTTGACGACCGTCTGAAAGCAACCTTTGAATATTATAAAGAACGTCGTAATGACATCCTTTTGCGTGACGGTACAGCTCCGGGAATGTTAGGGTTCATTACTCCCTATTCAAATTTAGGAAGTGTAGACAGTTGGGGCTGGGAACTTTCTTTAAAATGGAACGATAAGATTGGCGATAATTTCCGTTATTGGGCGGGTATTAACCTTTCTTATAATCAGAATGAGATTCTTGAAAAGAAGGAAGCACCGCAGAATAATTTATATCAATATCAGAAGGGACACCGTATCGGTTCGCGTAGTCAATATGTTTTCTGGCGCTTCTATGATGAGGATACACCTGCGCTATATGAGCAGACATTTAATCGTCCGTTCCCCACTCACGAGAGTATTCTTCAAAATGGAGATGCAGTATATGTTGACTTGAATGGTGACCGTAAGATTGATGCAAATGATGCAAGTTATGACTATGGCTTTACAGACGATCCTGAATATATGCTAGGTATTAATTTAGGATTCAGTTGGAAGAATCTGGAAATAAGTACTCAATGGACAGGGGCCTGGAATGTAAGCCGTATGATTTCGGATGTATTTCGTCAGCCGTTCTATTCATCTTCCAATAGCGAGCAGGGAGGATTGTTGGCATACCATCTGGATCATACATGGACACCGGAAAATCCGTCACAATCTTCGGAGTATCCGAGAGCTACCATTGATAATGCGAAGAATAACTATGCTACCTCCACTTTATATGAGAAAGATGCCAAATACTTGCGTTTGAAAACTCTTCAGGTGGCATACAATTTTCACTTCCCATTAATGAAGAAACTTGGACTGAATACATGTCAGTTGGCTTTTGCAGGATATAATTTGTGGACGATTACACCTTATTTGTGGGGTGATCCGGAGGCAAGAGCTACTAATGCACCTTCTTATCCATTGTCCAAGACTTATACGTTGAGCTTGAAATTAGGATTCTAAAATAGATAAAGGAAAGATACAATGAAATTACAAAATAAATGGTTCATCGGTGCGATGTTGGGAGCGGCGGTTTGTTTGGTTTCCACTTCATGTGTGGACGAAATTAAATTCGGAAACTCTTTTTTGGATAAGGCACCGGGCGGAAATGCTACTATTGACACAGTGTTCAATAGTGCGGAATATACGCGCCAATTTTTGAATACCTGTTACAGTAGACAGTATTACGGATTACCTTATAATACAGACAGTAACGGTAATATTCCTGATTCTTCCAGCCCTTATTTAGGAAAGAAGGATGCGCTAACAGACTGCTGGTCACTTTATTTTAGTGATGCGACTGTATATCAGCAGTATTATTTGGGTTCTCTCAATGCCAACTATGGCACGCGTGGTAATATTTTCCCATATACACGGGAAATGGTATGGGAAGTAGTGCGCTGGTGCTGGTTGTTAATGGAAAATATAGATAGAGTGCCGGGCATGGATAGCACTGAAAAAACTCAGTTGGTGGCAGAAGCTAAATGCCTGATTGCGGCACGCTATTTTGATATGTTCCGTCATTATGGAGGTCTTCCATTGTTATATGCTTCATTCACCGGTACGGAGTCAGGTTATGAAATCCCCCGTGCTACGGTAGAGGAGACTGTTAACTACATGATAAAGATGTTGGATGATGCTATCAATTCCGGTGGATTGGTGTGGGCTTATCCTGATGCCGATCTTGCTAGCAAGGCCGGACACTGGACAAAGGCCGGTGCTATGGCATTGAAATGTAAAATCTGGCAATTTGCCGCTTCTCCGTTGTTTAATGATGTCAATGGATATGCAGGAGGAAATTCAGAGGCTGAACAGCAACGTCTGGTATGGTACGGCGGCTACCATGCGGAACTTTGGGATAACTGTTTGAAGGCTTGTGAAGCATTCTTTAAAGAGCTGGAGAGTCAAGGCGGATATAGCCTGAATAAGGCTTCGGAAGAAACACCGGAACAGTATCGGCAGGCATATCGTATGGGATATATTCGTCAGAACAGCAAGGAGGTCTTGCATTCTGTCCGCACGAATATGTCGGACGCTTTCAACTCAAGTTCTTATATGTGGCATTCCTGGGCTGTTCCGTCACTTTGTCGTACCGAATATCCGCCTACACAGGAATATGTGGAGATGTTCCCATGGGCCGACGGTACTCCGTTTGACTGGAAAAAGACGGAAACAGAAGGTAAGTTGGATGCAATGTTCCTGACCGGAACATTCAAAAATGGAGAACAACTATTGTCGGAAATCGTATTAACCCGTGATCCTCGTCTGTATGAGCATTGCATGGTAAACGGATTGCCGAAGATGTTAGACTGGAGTGCAGGAACAATGTCCGGTTTACCTTATGAATTGTGGGTCGGAGGATACGATGAAGGACAAAATGCAGCACTTGAATCAGGTAACTATGCGACTGGTTATAAAAATATGAAATATTATTTGGGAACAGAGTACCAACGTCAGTATACGCATTGGGTATATCTTCGTTTGTCTGACATTTATTTGACCTATGCAGAGGCCTTGCTTCAAGCCAAGAACGATTACCGGGGCGCTATTAATCAAATGAATATAGTACGTGCCCGCGTGGGATTAAAGAAAGATTTGGCGGAGTGTGTTACAGATAAGAATTTACTTTCTGACAAAGCAGCCTTATTGGAAGAATTGCTGTGTGAACGTGTTCGGGAATTGGGGCTTGAAGATAGCCGTTACTTTGATCTTATCCGTTACAAACGTGCCGATCGTTTCGAGAAGCGCCTGCACGGGTTGCTCGCCTATCGTTTGGATGATACCGGTAATCGTATAACGGGAAATGCTAAATGGAATGAAGGAGATAAGAACAAGGGGGCATTGCAGCCTACTCGTTTTGAATATGAAAGGTTTGAGTTATCCAAGCCGGTCCGTCGGTGGTGGACATACGGATTTGATCCCAAATGGTATCTTTCTCCATTCCCGCAAACGGAAATTAACAAAGGATATGGATTGATTCAGAATCCGGGTTGGTAATGTGAGACAGCGAAATAGATTAAAACAATATTGAATATTGATTTATATGAGAAAAAATAAGATTCTGATACTGGCTTTACTGGTTTGTTTGAGCATTCCGGTCAGAGCACAGAATACAGACAACAACATTATAGGTATTGTTGTTGATAAATCGGGAAACCCAGTCTATGGAGCGTCCGTTAATGTGGAAGGTGGCGCAGTGGAGACTCGGGTTGAAACAGATAAAGACGGTAAATTCGAGATTGCGGTCGAGAAAGGACAACGCTTGAGTGTTGTTTCTGTCGACAAAGGCTCTACCACCGTTGTGGCAAAGACTGATGGTCCGATGACCATTGTGATGGGATATGCAGCTCAGACTATTGATGTGGGAGCTAACCGGACATTCAGTCGTCATGAATCAACAGCAGCTGTTTCTACCACCTATAACGAAGAGTTTAATAAGCGGTCTTCCCGGAATATATCCAATTCTTTATATGGATATGGATTGGGCCTTACTACTTTGCAGAATGCGGCCAGTACCGGGTTAATGGCAGATCCTACCTTTTATGTACGTGGTTTGCAGAGCTTGTCAAGTAGTACACCGCTTGTGCTGGTTGACGGTTTGGAACGAGACATGAGCTTGGTGAGCCCAGAAGAAGTAGAATCCGTTTCCATCCTGAAAGATGCCGCGGCTGTGGCATTGTACGGATACAAAGGGGTGAACGGTGCGATCTTGATTACTACAAAGCGTGGTAAGTACAAAACAAAAGAGATAACTTTTACGTATGATCATATCATTAACACTCAGTCTCGACGTCCGGAATTTGTAGATGCAGCTACGTATGCTTCTGCAGTGAATGAAGCGCGTGGATATGAAGGTTTGGGAGCTCGGTATACTCCGGAAGAAGTCGATGCTTTCCGTAATGGAGTAGGTAGTGGAGGGGCTTCCCGTATGTACCCTTATCTCTATCCTAATGTGAACTGGATTGATGAAACCTTTAAAGACAGAGGAGTTTCTAATAAATATACGATCGAATTCCGTGGGGGAGGAGCAAAGTTCCGCTACTATACTATGGCGAATTTATTAACAGACAAAGGGTTTATCAAAACCCCGAATGCAAATGACGGATATTCTACACAGAATATGTATTCACGTGCTAATTTGCGTACAAATCTGGATATTGATTTAACCGCCACTACCAAATTGAAGTTGAATCTTCTCGGTACCTTGTCCGAATCTCGGATTCCGGGGGCTTCGGTTAACCTATGGGATATGATTTATTCGATTCCTTCTGCAGCTTTTCCGGTTCGTACGGAAGATGACAGTTGGGGAGGAAGTACTACTTGGGCGGGAACATCGAATCCTGTCGCACAATCGCAGGGAGCTGCTTATTCTAAAGGACACTCTCGCAGTTTGTTTGCCAACCTTACCTTGTCACAAGATTTATCTGGTTTGCTGAAAGGATTGGGAGCAAACTTTCGTTTAGCTTATGACAACTATTCCAATATTCTGGAAGACCATAGCAAGACTTATACGTATGCCGGTTATGCAACAAGCTGGACAACTAACGGTCCGTTTTATACTGCCATTTCAGGTGGCGAATCCAGTGAAATGGGTTCGGGTGCAGGTATTGACAACTGGGCGCGCCAATTTAACTTTGCAGGTAGTGTCGATTACAATCGTTCGTTCCAAAAGTGGGATGTGTATTCTCAATTGAAATGGGAGTATGAATATCGTGATTCTTACGGTCTGAACACTACTATCTATCGGCAAAATGTTTCTTGGTATAATCATGTAGGCTTCTCTAATCGCTACTATTTGGATCTGGCATTGGTAGGTTCGGCCTCTAGTTTATTGGCACCGGGACATAAATGGTCTTTCTCTCCTACCATTTCTGCTGCTTGGGTGCTTTCGGAAGAAAAATGGTTGAAAGAGGTGTCTTGGGTGAATTTCTTGAAATTACGTGCTTCATTTGGCGTGATCAATGTTGATTATCTGCCTAAAGACGGAAGTACTACCGTATATGACTATTGGGATCAGATTTATACGACTACCGGTACGCAATATAAGTTTAACAGTAGTTACGACTCTGAATTCGGAAGTACTATTATCGGGCGCCTGGCAACTGCTAATTCGACACATGAGAAAGCGTATAAATATAATGTTGGTATTGATGCTGTGTTGTTCAATGGACTGAACGTGACGGCAGAAGGCTATTATCAACGGAGAAAAGATATTTGGGTATCTTCCGAAGGTAAATATACCAATGTATTGGGAGTGGATGCTCCGTTCGAGAATGCCGGGATCGTTGATAGTTATGCCATGGAACTAGGGCTTAACTATACGAAACGGTTAGGAGATGTAGTGTTCAACCTTGGCGGTAATTTTGCTTGGAATAAGAATGAAATTAAGGAGCAACTGGAAGAACCGCGTTTATATAATAATCTTGTGCAAACAGGAAATCGGTTGGGACAAGTGTATGGAATGATAGCTGAAGGTTTCTTCAAAGATGAAGAGGATATAGCAAATAGTCTTACGCAAAACTTTAGTACGGTAGTGCCGGGAGACATAAAATATAAAGATGTGAATGGAGACGGAATCATTGATGCCAATGATAAAACAGCTATCGGTTATAGTACGACAGCCCCGGAAATTTATTATTCTTTCCATTTGGGAGCGGAATGGAAAGGGATTGGAGTAGATGTAATGTTCCAGGGGACAGGTAACTATTCTGCTGTATTGAATACGAAGAGTATGTTTTGGCCGTTGATAAATAATACGACACTCTCTACTCATTATTATGAGAATCGTTGGACACCGGAAAATCAAAATGCCAAATATCCTCGTTTGAGTTCACAGAGTAATGCCAATAACTATCAGGCTAATACGGTTTGGTTGGCAGACCGGTCATTTTTGAAGTTACGTAATGCGGAGGTGTATTACAGATTTCCGAAAGAATTGATGAAGAAGACTAAGATATTAGGGAGTGCCAAGTTATATGTCAGAGGAACAGACTTGTTCTGTTCGGATCATATTGATGTGGCAGATCCGGAATGTTATGGTGTAGCGACTCCGCTGAATAAGAGTGTAGTAGTCGGTGTTACGATTGGTTTTTAATCATAAAAACAAAGCGAAAGAATGAAACTGAAAAACATTATCTACGGAATGATGTGTGTAGCCACACTCGGTTCCTGCTCAGATAAGATGGAATATCATGAGTACAATAACTATGATGAGGATTTTGTGAAGCTCAACTTCGGTAATGTGGGAGGGCTGATAACAAATATCTATTTGTCCATGGATGTGGACTTTGGAAACTATAGCGGGGCAATTCTTGGTTCTGCTACCGATGAGTCCGAATATGCTTATTCGGGAAATCAGATTGAAGACTTTTACAATGGTTCTTGGAGTCCGTCGAATGCTAAAAGTAGCATGTGGACGTCCTGTTATGAAGGGATAGCCAATTGTAATTTATATCTGGAGAAGTTTACCGGACTGACATTTCCCGAGTTGGCTTTGAACAGTGATTATGCACAACAGATGTTCCGCTATACCAATTACCAGTATGAGGTACGTTTCCTTCGTGCATATTTCTACTTTAACTTGGTACGGCAATATGGAGATGTGCCGTTTAGCGACCATATATTAAC
>ERZ894180.1616-NODE-1616-length-13080-cov-8.817812_pt1 | contig 13080 bp, 7 predicted proteins | sample MGYA00380278_ERZ894180 | MGnify/ENA primary metagenome ERZ894180 (study PRJEB32331, sample SAMN06328450) | human gut metagenome | biome: human gut microbiome; feature: stool | host: Homo sapiens | collected 2013-02-24 ...
TATTCAGCAGAAAATAAATAAAAATAAAAAGCATGATCATATTCAAATAATTAAAGTGAATGGTATTGAACAGGCTTTTTTGTTTCAAGATATGTTTCCTATTACGGAAAAATATATTATGAATCCATATATAAAGCAAAATACTTTTATGCAAATAAAGGATAAGAAAAAGTTATTATTTATTGAATCTAATGCAATGAAAATAATTAATCTTATGAGGCATGGTGTTAAATTTACTCCAACTCAACCAGATGTTATTCGTATAGAGCAAATGTTGATAGAGGAATTACAAGAACAAAAGTAACAATCTGAGCAGTAATCACACTGCTCTTTTATTATGTCAAAAATTATTTAAAATGAGATTTTTTATCAAGAAAATTAGTGATAACAATATAAATTGGAGGAGGTGACAGATATAAATATGGAGCAGAATGAACTTAGAGCAATGTATAATAAGCGTTTAGAAAGAGAAAAACAGTGTTATATCAGTAAACAAGTACAGATTGACAGTAGTCTTTTATCAAGATTCAAAACAGGTAAGATTGATCTCTATCCACATTTATTTAAGAGATTAGAAGAATATCTTACAAATTCATAATATCAATTCAAACGGCATTTCAGCCAACAAATCACAAATTAAAAAGGAATAACGCAATGAGCAAGACATTCACTTCAATGGATGCACTAAAAACAGCCATTCAGAAAGAAATAAGAGATGCAATGACAGAAGTTGCAGATCATTCATTTCAAGATGTCCACCAGAATGTAGATGCATTCTATACATTTGGTGGCGGTGGACAATATCAACGAACAGGTCAGCTTGTAGAATCACCAGAAGTAAGACTATCTGGTGGTGGAGATAACTATAATCTTCAAATCAGCTTAGATACTGGATTTAGATATAATCCGTCCGGCAGAGATACGATGACGATTTATAATTATGCCGAATTAGGTGGACTCCGTGGAAATGGTGGATTCTGGGCGAAGACGAAAAAAGATGTAGAAAAAAATATTAATGTAGCCTTTGGCAAAAGGTTTGAATAGCAGGAGGATTTAAAATGAACGAACAGAACAAAGAAAAATTAATTGCATGTTTAGAAAAAGGAACAGAAGTTTTCCTTGTATTAAATGATGATACAGGAATCATCGGGACTGTTGAACGTAATGTACTGTGTTGGGAAGAGACAGATGGAAACTGGCATGAACTGACGGTATATGTCGGTGGACAGCATATTACGATCAACTCCAATAAAATTAAAGAGGTCAGAAAGTGTATTCCACATACAGAGGATGAACATAATCAGATTATCGGCAGAGATGTATTTGAAATTTATAATGTCCCATATGGATTATCAGATGTAAATTTTCTTAAAACCGTATTAGATTCTTGGGATGGCTTAGAAGATGATGCAAAAGAGGAGATTACTGATGTCATTGCACCATCATTAACAAGTGCCATGTTAAAAGATATCTTTGGTGCGTATGCAGTGGTAGAAAAAGACAATAAGAGATTACACGATAAAGTAATGGAATTACTGGATGATTTAGAAAAAGAGATTAATGAAAAGACTCAGAACGATAAGAAAGCATCTTACGAAGCCGGGAAAACTCTTGCCGGAGTATTGGGAGTGTGTAGTCTTGCAAGCACCATATTAAATGCTATGGATAAAGTTACAACAGAAAAGGAGTAGTTAGATGGCAGAAGACTTCAGAATTCAAGTCGAAACTGATCTTGATACCTCAAAAGCAGAGCAAAAATTAAACACTCTGCTTAAGGAAAAGAGACAGATTAAGCTTGACATCGACTTAAATAATCAAAATATAGAAAACATTTCTAAAAATATTGAAAAAGGTATCAAAAATACCAAAATCGACACGTCCGCTATCACAAAACAGTTAGCGGATTCTTTTAATATTTCGGACAAATCAGTCCTAAAGAATCTCAATAAACAATTGAACAGCATGGTCACAAGTCTTGGGAAGACCTGGAATGGCAGTAAATTTGACTTTGGTAAAGCTACAGGATTTTATTCTGGGTTAGATGATATGGCAAAGACCATTACCACAAATTCCAAAGTAGTGAAATCTGCAACAGGATATTACGATGATTTTTATAACTATTTCAAAAATAAGAAAATCTATGTATCCGATGATTTGAAGAAAGCTCTTGGCGGTGATACTTATAAGGAACTGCTTCAAAATAATATAGGAAAAATTACGAAAGATGCAAAGAAAGGTATCAGTGTTGATTCTCTTTGGGGTGAAATGTCAAATCTGTTCCCAGAGCATTTCTCGCAGAATATCACTAATCAAGCAGATCAGATTATCCATGTTTTTGATTTGGTGAAGAAAGCTCGTCAGGACATGACGCAGAGTATGAATTTCTCTGATTTATCAACCAATCAGAAGTTTGATGTGACATCATCGGCTTATGAACAAGTTGTAACGATGGGGAAAGAAGTAGCTGATAAACTTAAAAATAATATCCAAAGTGCCACAGAGGCATCTAAGACATCAATAGATCTTGATGTGAATGTGGATAAAGAAAAGATAGCATCACAGATAAAAGAAGCTATTGCATCTGCCGGGAATAATGCGGGTGAAGCTATTAAGTTGGATTTACAGATTAATAATGAACAACTTTTGTCAAATCTGAGAAGTTCTATTTCCAAGATTGCATCTGATGATGAACCTGTAAAGATTGACATTGATATTGATAGGAACGGATTACAGGAAAAGTTTAATTCGGCTTGTCATGATATGGAGATTCCAGTTGACTTCAAGATAGACTCAGAAGATATTGCGTCCAGAATTAAAGCTGCGGTTGATGGAATTACAGATATTGAGTTAGACCTGAAAGTTAATTCTGATTCTGTAAAACAGGCAGTGGATGAGAATCTTAAGAAGATTGAGCCGGAAGTAGATGAATCTGGACTTACTCAGTTACAACAAGCATTGCACAATGTTAATACAGCCGGACAGCAGAGTCAGAGTGTATTTAGTTCTCTTGGAAGTACATTTAAAGAAGCTTTTTCTGCTTATTCATTGGCTAACGTCATGCAAGATATGTTGTATAAGATTGCTGATGGAGCGAGAGAAGCAGTTGGTACGGTCAAAGAATTGAATGACAGCATTACTTCATTGGAGATGGCTACAGGGGAAAATTATAATACCGTTAAACAGATGATGTCTCAGTATAATGAAATGGGACAGGAACTTGGTTCAATCACTACGGATATTGCTGAAGGTGCTGATAGTTGGCTCAGACAGGGCAAATCCGTACAAGAGACAAATCAGCTTCTGAAGGATTCTATGGTATTGAGTAAGGTATCTGACCTTAGTGCGTCAGATAGTACACAATATCTTACATCTGCTATGAATGGATACAAAGTGGCAGCAGAAGATGTTATGAGCATTGTGGACAAAGTATCACAGGTAGACTTATATTCTGCTACTGACGCTGGTGGACTTATGGAAGCTATGTCACGAGTAAGTACGACTGCAAATACAGCCGGAGTATCAATGGATAAGCTTCTTGGATATTTGGCTACGACTGGTGAGGTCACTCAGCGAAGTATGAGTAGCATTGGCGAGTCGTTTAAAACTATCTTTGCCCGTATGTCTGACATTAAGGCTCAGAATTACGAATTAGTGGATGAAGATGGTACTGTAGAGTTATTGTCAGACGTTGAATCAAGCTTAAAGAAAGTAGGAATTGATTTAAGAAAGACGGTCACGGAATACAACAGCTATGATGATGTTCTTGATAATCTTGCCGACAAATGGAGTTCATTGAACCAAGTACAACAAAATGAATTATCGAAGGCATTTGCCGGAGTAAGACAGCAAGAAGTCTTCAGAACTCTTATGGAGAATTATGACCGAGTTAAGAAGTATACAAAGCTTGCTGAAGACAGTGCCGGAACAGCAGAAAAGAAATTTAATGATAATTATCTTTCTTCATTAGAAGCAAAGACACAATCTCTGAAAGCATCTCTTGAAAGTTTATCTTCTTCATTAATCTCAGATGATATGTATGCCGGAGTTCTGGATGGAACGAAAGCTATTGTTGATTTTACAGAAAAGACGCAGATATTAAAAGGAACATTAGCTGGACTTGGAACAGCCGGAGGAATATTTGCTTTCCAAAAAATCGGTTCATGGGTTGGAGAAGCTGTCAAAGAATTCTCAAATCTTGGAACAGCTATGGATATGCTGAAGTCTGGAAGTGTTGATACCAGTGGCTTTAAAGATTTACTTAGTCTGACTCAGAATCTTTCCAAATCACAAACAGAACTTGTATTATCAAGCACAGCATTAACAGATGCTCAGAGAGTTGCTATTTTAAATGGACAAGGTATGTCTGCAAGTGAAGCTGAAGTAGCAGTGTCAGCAATGGGATTATCTACTGCAAATGCAGCGGCAACAACAAGTACGTTGTCACTAGGAACAGCATTCAAAGGTTTGTGGGCAACATTAATGGCTAACCCTCTTATTCTTGTTGCGACAGGTGTGACTGCTGCCGTTAGTGCTTATTCCGCATATCAACAGTCAGTACAAGAAAGTGTATCATCAGCGAAAGAAGCTGGTCAGAAGTTCTCTGAGAACACTTCATCTTTACAAGACAATATTGCAAAGGTACAGGAATTACGTTCTCAGCTTGCATCAGGAACACTGTCTGAGAGTGAAGCATATCAAGCTAAAAGTGATTTGCTTTCTATCCAAAATCAGTTATCCGATTCATACGGCAGTCAGGCACAAGGTATTGATCTTGTAAATGGTAAATTAGATGAACAGATTTCAAAAATGCAGTCTCTTGCGCAAGAAGAAGCAAAGAAGTATTTGAATGAAGAAAAGTCTGGAATAGATAAGGCTCAATCTGAGATGAACAAAAAGCGAGGATATAATCTTGCTGAGTTTGCAAATTGGGATATTCGTTCAAAGGATACAAAGAACACTCTTGAAAAAGTAAAAGATATTGCAGACCAGATTAAAGGTATTGATTTTGGCACAGATGAACGTGGTCAGGGTGCAATATTCAAATTTACGGGTAAGGCTGAGAATGCAGAAGAATCCATCAACAGCTTTATGGACAAGATACGTGACCTGAAGTCAGAGATGCAAGATAATGGTCAGGATACCACATTCTTAGATTCTATTCTTGAACAGAGCAGCAAATCTTTGAAGAAAAACAAAGATATTTTAGATGAATATCAGGATATTAATAAACAAGCTCTTGAAGCACAGATGACATCTGAAGGATTCGGCAAGAACAAACCGGCCACTGTATACGATGAGTATAAGAATGCTGTTGAGAAGTATAATGATGCCCTTTCAAGTGGTGATACATCAAAGATTAAAGAAGCAAAGAGTGCTTTTGATGATGTTAAGAATTCTGTGGATGGAGTAGTAAAGAAATATCCACAATTCAAATCATTATTTAATGAAGTGGGAAGTTCTCTTGATAAGACCGCAGTTAAAGCAAATAACTTTAAAAATGCTCTTACTGGTCAGGATAATGATAAGTTTGATACTGGACTGGTTAAGCAGTACAATACACAGCTTCAGGACAGCAAGAAGCTTATAAAGTCTATGTCTGACGAACAGAAGAAGTTTGGGAATGTTAGCAATACAGAACGTCCAGTTATCTTTTGGTCAGATGATGAGATCAAGAAACAGAGTACAGCATTAAAGAGCTGGGGAGAAGACTTGGAATCTCTGAAAGGTTCATATTCTACTGTCATGGGAACAAGCAGTGAATTTGATGGTGTGGAGATTGCATTTACTCCAATACTCAAAATGCCGGATGGATCAGGAAAAGTAATGTCTTCCGATCAGATGAGTACATACATCAATTCATTGATCCAAGAAGCCTGTAAAGATGGTAATGGTTGGACTAATGAAGAATTGTTTGATTTAGATACAAAGGGATTAGATATTGATGGAGTGCATATTTCTAATATGATTGCAGATATTGGAGATACCGCTGCCGAGACTGGTGAAAAGATGCATTCTGTTCAAGAACCTTTGTATGAGTGGGCAGAGAGCTATGCTAAGATTCAGGATAAAGCTAAAGAAGCTGGAATGTCTACCGAGAAGTATATTGACAAGAGCAATAAGCTTCTGGATTTTGCGGATAAAGTTTCCGAACTGAAAGAGCTGAATGATGTAGATTTGAAAGGTATTTCTTTTGATGATAAAACAACAGCTAAAGGTGAAGAAGCTTTAAAGTCTGTAGTAGATAAAGCTATCGAATTAGGAGTAGTTTCTGATGATTCTGCGGAATCAGTAGCAAAAGTGGTTGATATGCTTACTGAGATGGGACTTACAGGTACTGTATCAGTCGATGCATTGAGTGAATCTTTCTCCAAGGCACAGACATCTATTCAGCAGACCATGAGTGATTTGGATAGCATGAAGAGTATCCTGGCAGAATCCGTGACAGGTTCTGGAATATCAGCTGATAATGTAAAAGTATTTAAAGAGATGTTTGGAGACGATGCAAGCAAAGCATTGGAACAGACTGCCAATGGTTATCATATCAATCGAAAAGCTTTAGAACAGTTACAGGAACAACAGGCACAGGGAACAAAGACTGATTATTTGTCAGCGATCGCAGAACAGCAAGAAGCATTAAGAAAAGTTAATGAGCAGATGGCGAAAGCTGCATTTAATGGTGAAGATATTTCTGGTTTGCAGTCACAGAGACAAAGCATTGAAGATAATATTTCTTCTTTAAAGGATTTAGCTTATCAGTACCAAACTGCAACTTCTGCGTTCCAGCAGTGGCAAGATGCTATGTCTGGTGGCGAAGAAGGAGATATGTATGATAGCATACAAGGCAATCTGGAATCAGCGGAATCCTTATATGAGAAAGGTCTGACTGGAACAAATAAATTCCGTGAATTCGTTGATCTTATGAGTAACACAGATTTATCCAATGCTTCTAATGAAGATATCGTATCTGCATATGAAGAAGCTATGCCGAAGATTAAGAGATACTTCACAGAAGGTCAGGAGGGGGCGCAGAATTTCTTATCTGATATTCAGAATATCAATAAAGAATGGGCGCATATGAACGAAGATGGTTCATGGGAGATTAATTTTGGTGCTGGCAATGACCAAGAGATTGCAGATGCATTAGGTATTGATGTTGAAGCAGTTCAGTCCATTATGCGTAAGCTTTCGGACTATGGATTTGACATCAATCTTGATGAACCTGTAGCATCCTTAGAGGAGCTTAAATCATCCGCAGAGTCAGCAAAAGAAGCATTAGATGGAATGAATGATACATCTTTGGATGGTATTAATCTTGACGCCGATTCATTCAGTGCTGTCACTGACAGTATCGATAAAGTCAAAGAGTATATCCAACAGATTCAAGATTCTGATATAGAGCCGGAAGTGAAGACGGAGAAGCTTCAGAATGCTAATGCCATTCTGGAATATCTAGTTGAAAAACAACAGGAATTAGGTTCTTCAGATATTGAGATTGGTGTTAATATTGATGAAGTCAATTCTAAGATCACAGAAGCTCAGAGCGCATTAGATCAATTTAAAAACAGTGATGGTGTTGTGGATTTATCTGTTGAAGGAGCGCAACAGGCAGCAGATAATTTACAGAGTCTTTTATATCAGAAAGAAGCACTGCAAAATTCTTCTGTTGTATTAAATGTAGATGCAAGTCAGGTTGATGGTTCTGTCGGTGATGCAATATCAAAACTTCAGGAATATCAAACGGCAGTTAATAATCTGAACGCACAGACGGAACTTCAGAAAGCCGGGGTACAGATTGATACTTCTGATGCACAGGCTAAAGTACAGCAGTTAGCATCTCAAATTCAAGGCATAGATGCAGAGACAAAAGCGAAGTTAGGATTGGATACATCAGAATTCAATGCAGCTTTGTCATCAGTGACAAATACTAAGATTGATGTTAAAGCCGGAGTGAACCTTGATACGTCTTCACTTGGGATTATCCAATCTACGATTTCTGCAATATCACCAAAGATGCTTGTAAAAGCGGGTGTTGATAAATCTCAGGTGGATGGATATCAACCTTCAGACAAGAATTCTAAAGTTAAATATAAGGTGGATTCTTCTGCTGTAGATGCATTTAAACCAGCAAATAAGAATGCAACAGTGACATATTCTGTCGTTGTTGCGGGACAGGTTCCAGGAGATAAGACCAGAACTCTTACATATAATATTAAGACAAATGGAAGTGTATCTCCGGCAAATGGAACAGCACACTCTCTTGGAACAGCTCATGCAAAAGGAACTACAAATGTAAGTTCAAATGGCAACTGGGGGCTCAGAAAAGATGAACCAAGAGCATTAGTAAATGAATTAAAGCCAGAGATAATCGTTCGTGATGGTGAACCGTTTATAGTCAATGGTGGCGATCCGGCATTTACAAGCCTGAAAAAGGATGACATTGTGTTCAATGGAGAACAGTCAGAAGCCTTATTAAAGAATGGATATGTCACAGGATCACACGGTAAATTAGCATATGAAGGCGGTGCACACTCATTAGGTTCTGCATTCTCAAGTGGGACTGGTAAATTCAATGTAAAGAGTAGCGGTTCAAAAGCTAATTCCACATCGTCTAAAAAGAAAAATACCTCTTCTTCAAACTCTTCAGGAGCGAAATCAAGCGGTTCTTCAAACAAATCTTCATTTAATAGTTCATCTGATTCTACCAAGAATAAAACAGATGAAGTAATTGACTGGATTGAAGTATATCTTAATGAGATGTCCCGTGCTACAGAGATAGCAGTCGATAATATTGACCGTGCTATTGGACTTGCCAGTAAACAAGCAAAATCTTATGAAGCAATAGGAAAAGTTCAAGAAGAAATCACCGCAAACCAAAGAGCAGCAGATAAATATCTTGCAAAAGCTAATTCTGTGGGACTAAATGAGACATATGCATCTAAAGTCCGCAATGGAACGTTGGATATCGAAACGATTACGGATGAAGACCTTAAGAAAAAGATTGATGACTATAAGACATATTACAGGGATTATGAGGATTCATTAGATAAAGTACGTGACCTTGAAGATAAGCTGTCTGACCTTGCTGAAAAGAGATTAGAGATTATTGAAAAGGAATATGATGCGATTGTTGATATCAATGATGCAATAAAAGATGTTGCAGATTCTAAGATGGAATTAAATGATGCTCTTGGAACGGCTATTGACAATGGGGATAATATCAGTAATCTTAATAAATCCATCAAAGCACAAGAAGATACTTATAATCAGTTAACTAAGAAGTTGAATGAATATCAGGCAGAAGTTAATTCACAGCTTAGTTCTGGCTTGCTGAAACAGGGTTCAGAAGCATATCAAGAAGCCATGAAGAATATCCAAGATTTTTCAGCAAAGATATGTGATGCATCAAAAGAGTTAATCGAGTTACAAGACAAGTTGAATCAGATTAAAATCGACACGATTCAGAATGTAATAGATGCATTTGAAAGGCGGACATCTAAACTGGATAAGTATGCCTCTTTATTAAAAGCTCAGGATAAAGAAGTGCCGGAATCAGTATATCAAGAGCAGATAGATACGAATAATGCTCAGGTGCAAAAGAATCAAGAGCAAAGGAGTCTACTGTTAAAACAGCAGTCAGTATATGACGTAAATTCTAGCAGATATAAAGAATTAGCTGAAGATATTAATAAGCTGGATGAATCAACGCTTGGACTTCTTGAAGATAATGAAAAGTTGAAAGATTCTATCTATGAACTTAGAATCAGTAATTTGGAGAAAGCAATTCAGGAATATGATGATCTTGAAGATGAACTGAAAGATTTTCGTAGTTTGCTGAATGACGATGCATTTCTCGATAAGAACGGAGCAATTACTGATGAAGGACTTGCACAAATTACATTATTGTCGCAGAGTCTAGGTAATGCGAAGAAAAAGATTTCTGATCTTACGACAGGCTTATCTAAACTCACAGAGATGTATAATAATGGACTTATATCTTTAGATGAATACAATGATAAATCTTCTGAGTATCGCAAGGAAATTAGAAGTGCTACCTCTGATGTTAAAGATTATCAGGATTCTCTTGTGTCATTGTATACTGATGCTTTAAAAGCAGAAGTAGATGCACTTGATAAAGTCATAGATAAAAGACGTGAAGCATATAAGCAACAACGTGAGTATGCGGACTATCAAAAGAAAGTCAATTCTCAGCAGAAAGATGTTAATTCTATCAAAGCTCAGATACAGGCTATGGAGAACAGCTCAGATGCATCTACATTGGCTCGTGTTAAGAAATTGAAACAAGATTTGGCTGATGCTGAGGATGATTTGAATACAACTAAACAAGATCATAAGGACGATCTGATTGACCAAGGTTTTCAGAAATTGTCTGATGACCTCAATCAGATGCTAGAAGATACCGAATATGAAATCTCCCACAATGCCGATAAGCAGAATGAAATCATTCAGAGTATGCTCAACAAGCAAGTTGGAATGTATCAAGAAGCTTACAGCAAGATTAATTCTATCATCAAGAACACTGGTTGGGTTGGAAGCAACGACTTCAATAACAATCAGTCTCAGATGTCATCTCAGACAGGTGCACAGAATCAAGCGTCTAATGCATCTCAATCTCAACAGACAGCAAACAGCAAACCATCTAGTTCTGCATCCGGCACAGATACAAGCGGAATCAAAGACAATGCTTCAGAGAACAATAAGATAACTGAAAATATTATGAAGCCTGAAAATACAACAAACAGACCTGTTGCAGAGCTTACAGTATCTAAGTCATCAGTATCTATTGAAGAAGGAAAGTCTACTTCTGTTACTACGAAAATCAGACCGAATGATGCTGCCAATAAGAAATTATCTTGGAAGTCAAGTAATACTGCTATTGCTACAGTATCAAATGGAACGATTAGTGGTAAGAAGCCGGGTTCATGTCAGGTAACAGTATCTACTACTGATGGATCTGGAATTTCTAAGGCTATTGCTGTTACCGTTACAAAGAAACCAGATCCTCCGAAACCAGCAATTCCTTCAAATAAAGGTGGAGATGGAGTACCTAGAGTTGGTGATGTTGTAACCTTCACGGGAAAATATTACTACGATTCTTGGGGGAAAAGACCTGCCGGAAGTTTATATTCTGGTGTCAAGAACGGTGTTGTAATTGATAGCTATTCTAGCAGAGATTATGGCGGAAGTGCTAGATATACAGGAGATCTTAAAGTCCATATCAAAGCTAGGGACGGAAGATATGGAGATTTAGGATGGGTAAGATTAAGTCAGATTAGCGGATATGCGAAAGGTACTCCGGGAGTTGACAGAGATCAAATTGCTATTGTGGATGAAGAAGGTCGTGAACTTCAGATTCCTAATGGTAAAGGTGGAAGAATCACAAAGCTTGAAAAAGGCACTGGTGTAATTCCACATACAGCAACCGAAAAACTCATGGCTCTTTCTGAACAGCTTGATAACAATGGAAATATGGTTATCAACGGTAGAACAATTGAAGAGTATGTCAATGATATGGATAATATGCAGAGTATTGCTGTGCCAGATTTCAGTGATGTTACTGCTTCTGTCGTTAGTCAGTTAGAAGGTAAAGGTATGGGTAATGTGACGGTTGAATACAATCAGCCAGTTACTTTCAATAGTGTTGATAAGAATGATATTCCTCAAATGGAAGAATTCTTAAAGAGAGCTAGAGAAGATACTACTAAATATATTGTCAAAGAACTTCGAAAAGGCGGTATGCAGATTCGGAGATAATTAAGAGGGAGCAGCGTCACAACTGCTCTCTTCTATTATATAAAAAATACAAAGAAAGGAAGTGAAAATATTGTGAAAATAAATGGAATAAAACAGCTGACGGATGTAGTCTATGATAAAGCAAAAGAGATGAATCATCCCATCCGAAAGCATGAAACCTACTGGGCGATGAAAGCATTCATGGAAGTTATGGTAGATGTCATAAGAGAAGATGGATATTTGCGTATTTATGACATCTTAATATTAGAACGTAAATGGAAGAATGCTAAAACTTATGGTAATTTTGGAAGAGGTGTTGTGAGGAAAGAAGGAAAGTATGTTCCATCTATAAGATTCGGAAAGAGAATGAATCGTGTTGCACAGGAAAAAGCATATGAAGGAGAAAAAGAGAGTGAATAATCAGAAAGTTGAAAGCATGATTTCATGTGCAAAAGAGAAAAAACTTTTGGTTGTATATGAGATCGCAAAAAGTGATATGACAGTTACAAGTGATAATGTCAAAAAGCTATGGATTGAATGGTATCCAGAAGACGAAGAGTATTTTAACAGACTTCCATATAAATGGAACGACTGCTATAACTGGATAAGCAAGTTCATAGATTTGCATCCGGCAAATAAGATTCCAAAATATATTATGAACCAGAGGACTAGGCAAAAGAAGCAACTGAATAAGAAATGTAAATTTGCTTATGAATCTGGTGCGTATGTGATAATGGTCAAATCTAAGATCAAAGGTAGTCAACTTGCAAAGTATCTATTAATTCATGATTCTTTCAGAAGATATGGAAATTATGGCTCTCTGGTAACATATCTTAAATCTCAAAAAGAAAATCCAAAAATTAATGGGAAAAACGAAAATAATATTCCACTTAATATAGTAGAAAAAGAATAGTTTAAAAGAAGAAGATATGTTTGACGTGGAATCGAAATTTATTTCGGTTCCAAAATGTATCTCTTTTAGTAAAAGAATCTACTGTAGTAGCAGTATCAGTTTGTACACATTTGTGTACAGATGAATTAGGTGGACTAAACAAAATGTACACAAACGTGTACAAAGTAATACTTAGGATTTGAAAATGAGGTGATTAAGGATGGGTAATATCAGATGTAGCAATATACATTACAACTACGATATAGAGATGTGCAATTGGCTTTTAAAACATGGGGCAAAAGCAATTGGTTGTGGAACTCATAATAAAACAGGAAATACTTTTATATTAACTTGGGTTTCTATGTTGATTACCAAATATCTTAAGATTGCATATCCTACAACTTTATAAATAATTAAACCCAAGAAAAGTATATATG
>ERZ894180.1619-NODE-1619-length-13038-cov-12.492019_pt1 | contig 13038 bp, 16 predicted proteins | sample MGYA00380278_ERZ894180 | MGnify/ENA primary metagenome ERZ894180 (study PRJEB32331, sample SAMN06328450) | human gut metagenome | biome: human gut microbiome; feature: stool | host: Homo sapiens | collected 2013-02-24 ...
AGAACACTATCCAGTTTGGCATTAAATAAGAGGAGCAAAAAATGCTCCTCTTTTATACTATTCAATCCACTTCACACTACCCCATGTTCCAGGCGTTCCACTTGCTGTGCATACCCAGCAAAGAGTTTTACTATCGGCATACGGTTCTTGATTATAAACTCTATCACCTTTAATCCATGTACCGGTTGTGGGTTTATTGTAACCATATTCGACGCGTTGAAAAATAGAACTAGCTCCTGCGATTGTCAAAGGCACATCAATCTCTTTAAAATAGTTGTCTACAGCCGTATTATAATTGGCTGGAGCTATTTCTAAAATACCCTGTGTGATATTAGATATACCTTTGCTAATCATATTGTTTTTAACTACATTGTTAAGGGATTTACCCTCAATTTTGATGCAACTTCCGCTTTGTATAGCTGGCGAATTGAATTTATTAGAATTGATAAAACAGTTTGTGCAATCATACAGCTTGATTGCCTCATAATTGCAAGCCGGAATTAAATTTCCCGAAATTTCACAGTTAGTCGATTTAGTAAGGCTAACTAACCCACCTGTCGCCCCTGTATACTCGTTGCTCAGTCCGCAATTATTATTGACGATCAGGCAGTTATTTACTCCAATGCCCTCGAATAGTAAGTTAGTTTTAGCATTGCCTAAATTAGCAAATTTATTGTGATATACTTCAATTCCAGTTACAAAGTTCACGGGGTCGGAAAAAGCATGAACTGCAATGGCTACGCCATCAAAGCTATTTTCGTGAATGAAAAGTGGCCCAGTCTTATAATCATTAGCTTTGTTATTGTATACCATAATACCCTTGGTTTGATTATTGATAGTGTCCGAACTGCTATTTATTGGCGTGATTGTATTTTTTACAATGGAAGTCGAACCGCCATAACCGGTAATTTCAAAGCCGATTCCATCCTCATCAATATAAATATCATTGTTAAATAAATAACTGTCTCCACTACCTTTAGGCATTAGTACAGCTTTATGAGCTTTTATAGTATTTTTAAATAGTGTGCAATCCCCATATCCATCTATATTTATACCAGATTCTACACCAAAAATTTGACATAAATGTACCATGCTATGCAAAGCATTGTATAAATGAATACCGCCCGTAGCCATTCCGTTGCCGTCCATTTTTAAATTATAAATATGGGTATAAAAATTTGAAAAACTCCCCTTATTATCTGGATATGAAAAATCATAGGTTTCTATCATCCAGTCCATAGTACCAATAGCTTTTAGAGTTGCTTCCCCCTCACCGCGAATCTGAATACGATCCATAGGAATGAAATGAATCGTCTGAACGCCATCGGGTGGATTAACAGCCGCGGTATGTGGCCTTATTATGAGCTTTTTTGAGATAGCATAAGTACCAGCTGGAAATACGATACACCCGCCGCGGCCTACCATGGCGGCATCCATGCAATTCTGAATAGCGTTTGAGTCATCGGTTACGCCATCCCCCACCGCTCCAAATTCCTTAACGTTAAAAGAATCAGAATTGTATAAATCCACAATTTTATCAGGAAAAGTAATTGGAAAAGTTTTTTCTTTTACCCTTGCGGAAGCCGAGTTAAAATCGAATAAAGCATCTTTTTTAACCGTCGCTGTAAGATTATTACTATCTTCCGTAATGTCTCCCGCCTGAACTGTCCAATCCCCCGACACATTAAGAATATCATTATCTAGTGTGGTTGTTCTATTTCCACCAATAAAATTGAGCATATTCACTCTAAATGAAATTTTAAGCATATCTTCTACGGTTGTTTTTTTGATATTGGCATCTGGCACAAGAGCATCACCAATATTAATATCATGCAACGCATAGTAAAGATCATCCTCAAACCATACCAACTCATTTGTTTTTAAATCAAAAGTTGATGTTTTACCATCTACATAATGAGCACTAATATTTTTCATCATATCGGTGTATACTTTCTGGAAATTAAATACCACCGTCCAATAGTTAGTATCTGTCAATAAAATTCCAGACGGAACTGGTTTTGTAGAAATATATGCCGTTCCGGTTTTGGGGTCTACAACAACTGTATTAGCCTGATACTGTGTTGTAATATCCCACTGTATAGGATCGGCGTATTTGATTGTATGTAATTCTACAGATGAATCAATTTCTATCCATATGTTTTTTATATTCTCAATAACCCAGTGTAAATCATACTGATACATATGGCCTTGAATAAGATACGGGTATTCGTCTCTCATAGTCATTACTCCTTATCTAATTTATCACATAATTTTGTTAACGCTACTGTATTATTTTCTAATGCAGAACGTAAACGATCCACTTCCTCCCTGTGTTCTTCATTGCTTTTAATCTGATACCAAAATAAAGCACCGCACATCACAATTGGAAATCCTAATGAGCTTACAGCTGTGATAATCTCGTTCATGGTTTTTTTCTCTCCTCTATGTTTCACGTGAAACATTTTTTAATAAATGCTTAAACAAAAAGTGTCATAATAATCAGATGCGATTTCCTCTATGATATTATATCGGACTATATCCCGTTCCGATTGTATCATTTGCTGAGTAGTAGTCATACCTATGTTACCCTCGGTTTTATTACTGTGTGTAAATTTCCGGTTATATTCATCCGTGCCGTGAGTGTCAGTATCATTATCTAAATTAGTTTCGCTTTCGGTGCGGACATTTCCGGTTTGCTCGTCTTTACTCTCTGGCGAATAGTCGGATTCATTTTCGGCCGATACTAAATGCGTTGTGGTTGTATCGGGACTTTCCGTCTGCGATGTGCCCCCATTAGAAGATGAGGAAGTAGACTGGTCTGTTTTTCTGCTATCCTCAATATTTTCAGTTATCGTTTCCGTTCTGTCATAGTTGTGAATTGGATTATATTCCAGTTGTGTGGTAGCAAGCAACTTTTCCCAATTCCTAACTTTTACAGCACTCCACTTTTCGATAGCAATTTTCATGTACCGCGGATCTGGATGCATCAAAGTAGCTAGTCCGTGTTTTAAAAGTATCCAGTCCACAACCTCACCTAATTCAATCCCATCCGGTAAGTGCATATTATCGAATAGTGTGGAATCATAAAGTAATAATGATTCAGTGTTCCCCGTTGCGTAAAGTTCATTTGTTATCAGGTTTGGCAATGGTATTTCCCATGGCATCATTAATCACCTCACTGTCAGCAAAATTTACAGAAATATCTGTTCCGAACATCCGGTTACACCTGTCAATGCTTTCGGTCAAACATTCCATCCAAACTTGTCTGCGGTTAAAAAACTCCATCATGTTTGTTTTTGATTCTAACGCATTGACACGTTCTTTTTTATCCTGCGGAACTGGGACGCCCATCTCCCTATAAAAATCTGTAATAATTGTGCGCCTCACCTCTAACAGCTCAGGCAAGATGAAATTTTTTGTCAAATCTCTATCAAACTGTGCCCATGGCAGAGTAGGCTCAGAATTTGGATTGCCTTTTTGCTTAAGATTGCGGTTATAAATAACATATGGGTCGCCATTTGTCATACGTTCCATTAAAGCCTTAATTGAGGCCGCTGATTTGTCATCACTGGCCGCAATTGCATACGCAAAACGGGCGTTATACTGGCTCTGTCTGATAGCAACTTCTGTCAATAAAAGCTCATTAGCATATTTTGTTACAATATCCCATATCCCCGTATAATCGGGGGTAAGTTTTAAAACTTCGCACTCTCTTCCGATTATGAGTGGCCTTTGAAAATCAAAATAAGGCGTGGCGACGTTCATTCCGACGGGCTGGAATTGTAAACCAATTCCATAAGGTGTCCCGGGCTGGAATGTGATTCCATACTTTTTTGTGTTGAGCATTACTAAAAATCCCCTCATAGTAAGGCCATACAAAAATGCATCTTTGTCAGTCTGAACCTGATTAGCACCACCTTCCGGCAATCCATCTATTTTAAAAAGTGTCCGCATCCGCTGGAAGAGAGAGCGTTCCCAGTAGGCTAGCGTATTAGCGGAATACGTCGGTAGACAACTTTGTACACCATAGCCATTATTATAATTATAACTCATTCGATGAATACACCCCCATCCATTAGGTTAGATATTAATTGCATTTCAGAAGCTCTTGCACCTGATACCAATGAAAAGCCACGTGTTTTACAGTATCCAGCTACAGGCTTTGTAACTCTCATAACAGGATGCCCATATAATGCGGAAAAACCAGCATCATCAATAGGCGGGTAGTATAAAAGTGTCAACAATGTATCCATGCTCTGCCCGATTGCTGCCGAACCGCCAAGCGAACCAGCGCATTGCACCACGGGTGTGATTGCCTGATTTATTCCAGCTCCCATATTACTAATACCAGCACTCATTTGGTTTACAGCACCTGCGGCAACATTTCCGGCAAATAACCCGGCTACAGGTACAGCCGTCATACCAGCCGCCCCCATCAATGATGGTAAGCCTAATCCAAATTGCATTGCACCGCCTATTGCTTGGGAAACTCCCGATATTGTATTCTGAATGGGAACGTTACTCGAACCGATTGCATACGGCACTCCGATATTCCCCGAACCTGTATATACACAATACTGCCCGGCATCAATCCGTACCGATATGCCGCCCGTGATAAGCTCTACGGAAAAGGTGATGTGTAAGCTAGTAGCATTGTTACATTGATCAATGGGTACTCCCACTGTACCAATAAACGGAACATATAATAAGATTTGGCAGTTCATTCGCCGCCAATCAGATACCGGCCATGGAATCGGGATATCGGTCTCATGCTTGTATATAGGATTTGATTTTAATTTTATTCCGAACTCTTTTGTGTCAAAATCTCCTAGAAATACTGTGGAACGCTCCCCATCAAAGGCAGAGGAGTCTAGAGGCATCCACACACAATTACGGATAGCCGATATTGCGTTACCCTGATAAATTCCATTAGCGGTAAAATATTTAAAAATCTCTTCCATGCTGGTTAGTTCTGAGACTGCATCCCCAATATCTTTCCCCACGCTGTCAAGTAGCCCTCTAATATTGGCAACACCCATAGCATAGGCAGTTACACCGCCTTGTTTTCCTACGGCTGTTAAAACATAAGCCCCCCATTTAAGATTGACCACTCCCCCTGTAATATCTGCTTTAACTGTGGCTACAGTTGGCACTTGTGAAACGTTTTGCCGCTGGTCTGGCAAACGATACTGCGCCCCAGATGCGTCAACGTTAAATCCGTATTCAATCATCCCGGGCGTATCCATAATTGCTTGTTTATAAGTTGCAAGTACGTCCATAGTCGCGCTAATTTGCCAGCGGTTATTCCCCACCGATACTATAGATGTTATCCAATAATAAGCATTGTGATCGGGCAAGTATGCATAGTTCCAGTCTAGCAAATCCGATACCGTAGATTCTTGAATATGCCAAGTTGGGTTATCAATATCCTGCGAATTTTTCCACACGGCTTCCGTATGATACCAGCCGGAAGTGTCCGGCTGGCTGGTTGAATTGTATCGTTTAAAATGATGACCAAACTTTATTTCAAATGGCATTTAGTCTGTATCCTCCATATAAAATACAACTGCGTTTTCGGTAAAATCATTTCTAAAATCCATCGCCCAGTGATAATACGTATTATAATAATCACCTGCGGCATTTACGGGAGTAGTTACTACATCTTCCTGATGATAAGCTGTCTGTAATGCCATACGATCATACATAATTCCAAGGATAACTTTGTTTTCAATTCCAGTGCATACCACATCTGTACTTAATCCGGTAGTAACATTAAGCACATTAGCTTTATCTGCGGCAATATGCAACGGATCGTTAGGCGACTGCCAGAACGGAATACTTTCGTACTGCGACAATCTCAAGTACCCATCATGAAAGATTTCGGGATATACAAGGCTCTCCATATCATACAGCACGTTGCTTGCAAGCAATAAACGCTGTTCAGATTTTGGCGTATGCCGCCATAATGTTAGAGCCTCCTGCGCATCATTTTTTTGATTTGTGGGTGTAGCATGGAACATCGTTGTGGGGCGTGCCATCATATCGGACTGATATTTGAGGATGGACGCAAAAAACTTTGTGAACTCAGGTAAATGCGTAGATAATAAATCCTTTGTTTTGTATGTAGTACCAAATTTAGTGTTAAACTCTGCGGTTAAATTGCGTTTCATTCCATCGGGATAACCAGTCCCAAATAAACAACCCAAAATAAAATTTAATGTAATCATTCTATTTCCGGTTTCTTTTTTCATCTGGATTTCGTTATTAATCTGTACAAGTTCCCCCTCATAAAATCTAGCAAATTCTTCTGCGCTGGAGAATGCCACTTTTAACTGTTTTCTAAACCGTGTAAAATGTTTCTGTAATACCTTTTGACCATTAAACCAGACTTCTAATGGATATCGTTTTCTGATTTTGTAATGATCGATCGAATCTCCATCATCTAACTGGTTTAAATTAGATACGGTATTCCAGTCCTGGGACGCCTCAAAGGTATCTGTAAAATAGCTGATTTTTCGTAAAAACTGCCCATACTCATCATACCGCTCTTCCATTATGGAAAAATTTCCAGAATAGGGGCGTACTGCAATAAGAGTATTACCCATTGCAAGAGATAACTTATTAAGGGTTGTTTCGTACCCCCATAACTGCGCGGCCTGTCCTACTGTAATAGCATTTACAAGCCCCGTCATATTTGACAGGCCGCCGCCTGTTTCCTGAGCGGTTAGAGTATTAAAATCATTATATAAATCAATCGGTTTAACATTATTTGCCATCTGTATTACTCTCCCTTCCAATCATGCCTAAAATAATATCATCTAATGTCTGTGGCTTAGGTGTTTCCATTGCTGGCATGGGCGGCATTTGTTCCAAACGTGTGAGCCGTTCCATAATGTTATCTACCGGCTGTGTTAATGGCTGTGTTACTGGCTGTGTTAATGGCTGTGTTACCGGCTGTGTTAATGGCTGTGTTACCGGCTGTGTTAATGGCTGTGTTAATGGCTGTGTTAATGGCTGTGTTACCGGCTGTGTTAATGGCTGTGTTAATGGCTGAGCTACTGGCTGAGCTACTGGCTGAGCTACTGGCTGAGTTACTGGCTGAGCTACGTGGGTCTGGTAAATCTCATAAAGTTTGATAAAATCTGTAAAGTTTAACATATGTATTTTTTCTCCTTCCTGCTGTGATACACAAAAAAATCAGGGGACATGTAAAACAGCAATTCAACCACTCTGGCTTCCGGCCAGTCTGTTTTGTGTGGCTTCCCCTGATAAATATATCTTATGACATATATACAATATAATCAAGATTTAATATCAAAATATTTCCGAAATGTCAATAAAGTTTCGACGTCCGAAAAAGTTACATATCCTGTATTATATAACATCCGTATCTCAGGCAATTCTAGTTGACAGCGTACTCTATCTTCCGGCGTATCCTCATATTGCAATCCGCCCCAGTATTTTGATTTGCAACAATATAATGAGCTGTCATTTTCCCAAATATATACCCCCCCAATTCTAGCCAAAAAATGATATCCTTTTATTGACTTAGGTCTAATTAAGTCCAAATTGTCATAAGCAAATTTATTTTCTAGGGCAGTTGACATAAATTTACCGCCCGCTTTATTTTTGCGTAAATATGACATAAGCGCGGTTTCAGATCGTTTTTTTATAATCCGGTCTGATTTTGGATAGGCTAAAAATACACCGCCGCGGATTATTTTCCATTCTTGACCGCGGCGTTGCATTTTCTCAATCTCAGCTGATAGACCTAATGTCTGCAAAATGTCATTATTGATATCAAATGCATTTGCCGCTAGCCACATTTTAAGCGGCGGCTTACCAAATAGCTCTCGGTTTCCGTTGATTGTAGTGTAAGCATTAAGCACAGCATCCCCCTCATTTTTACGTTTAATAACGGTTTTTTCCGGTATAAATTCATCCAGAAAAATATCAGTAAAACTACCGCCAGAAAAACCTCTCATTTTTGCGATCGTACCTAATGACAGTCCTAAGCCTCGATTATTTATAATTTGTCTCCTATCATTTTCGATATCCACATCCCCCCACTGATAGACATTTTTTCCAGCTTTTAAAATATCCACGTTATACCCTTCTTTGGCGAGCGGTAAAAAGGGATTTAAATCCTCATTACTCGATATTAAATCAAGTTCATCTGCGGTGCGCCTTAAATATATTCCGTGTATATTATTTTTTACAAAATGTTTCAAAATTCCATAAGTTTTTCCTACCTGTCGAGGGCCGACAATGACATAAAGCCAGCAATCTAATTTTGATATCTCCTCAATGTTTATCCAGCCATCCACTGTATACAAATTCATTGTTTTTTTCTCCTTTCCATGTTTCACGTGAAACATAATAACGGATGTTTCATGTGAAACATCCGTTATAAATCTATTTGGCGTTATCTAATACAATTTTAATAATATCTTCTTTCTGCTTATCAGACAAATTGATAAAATAATTATTATAATATTTTCCATCCTTGCCTTTGGTCTGCGCCATAGAAATAAAACGTTTTCCGTCTTTTGTTTCCACCAATTTCAGCCCATAAAGAGAAATTCCCTCTAATTCGACACCAAAAACAATGCAGTTATCTGATAACACTCTAGCATTTATGACATTGATAGAACCGTTATATGTTTTTCTTTCGCCGCTTTTTTTAAATCCCATGATTTATTTGTCTCCTTTCAGATATCCATCATTATCAAAACTATACATTTTTCCATCAATTTCTACTGTGCAATTTCTATAAAAATCGCCACGGCTTTCACCGGTAGTATACCACCACCTATTTCCATCCTTACACCATCCTATATTCTGGTATAAATGCCAAGGATTAAAGCGAATCACTTTTTTCCAGCTATTTTCTAAAATGCCGCTGATAACAACTCCCTTGGCAACGCTCTTGGCTTCCAGGATCCGATCATTTCCTAAATAGATCCCAACATGGCCTTTCTTCCAAAAGATATCGCCCCACTTGTAACCGCCTGTGACATAGGAAAAATCGGGATTATTGTGTGGTAATTCTGCAAGCTGGCTACTACCCATATTGGCAACCCCCAAGTAAGCTACAAACAAGTCCACTACAGTCGATTACTTTCCAACCAATGTTTTTTGCTGTCATTGATTTATAATCATCTGTATACTGATCTGGGGAGTTAGCCGCAAGCTGATTAAGCTTTTCTGTAGTTAAAATTCCAGTGCTTTCTTTCGCTCCATAAGCATATCTGTAATCCCTTAAAAATTCAATAGCTCTTTCCTCAAAAAAATCTTTAGCAGTTTTCATTATCATCATTTAAATCCACCTCTACTTTTTTAATTGATAAATGATTGTATCCCATAATTAATAATGATTCGATTTCTTTTGATATCGCAAGATAATCTCCATGCTGTATAGTATATTGCCACTTTTTACTATCTGTACGATATCCTATCTTCCATTTCATTTTTTTTCACCTCTTTTCTAAGATATATTATATTACATATCAATGATATATTGCAATTATATTACTTGATATATCAACATATAATATCATCACGCTCTTCAATATAATCCGGTATTCCATTCTGTACCAGATATTGACGCGGGGTCATTACAATATAACTAGCTGATATAGTAGGACGTTTAAAATCATTCCGTTTTGTAATCGGTTTATCATGATACGATAAAGCTAAACCGCCAGCATCCTCAATAAAAAGGCCGTCTTGCAAATTAGAGATATCGCCATTCATAGCATTTACGCCGTTTTCTTTTCTTATCCCCGCAATCGTAGTTTCGATTTCATAGGCTTGTTTTTTTATATTCCAAGCCTTAGCGGCATAACATTTTGCGTGCAAAAAAGTAAATTCGACATACCCGTATTTAACCGTGGGATGCTCGTCCTCAGCCGTCCCAATATATACAAGCTGATTTTTCCGATTTAATACGATTGCTTCCCTGTCCTTACATTCTCCTACAACTCTTGCATTATATACTGTATCCACTTCTGAGATTTTATCCCCCTCGTATTTGCACGAATCTGTATCCCAATATATCAGACGTTCCCATCCTACCTGTCGCTGTAATTTATACAATTCTAATCTTGTGAGTGATGACGTCCAAAGCCCCCATAAAAACGGGAATTTTTTTAACTGACTTTTTATTACTTCCGCTTCCACTTTATCGTTTAAATTATCTTCCCATGTTATGTGATCGCATGATAATATATCATCAATATTAATTGTATATTCATCTCTAATCGTCTTTTGAGCGCAAGCCCCAAAAATCGTATTGACACAAATTTTTGCAAAAACACGTTCGGGGCCATCTTCAGCAGATTCTTTGATTTTAAAAAAATCTAAAATAGCATCCCGAAAGGCTTTTGGAAGATATGCCAGAGAAAAGCCCATTATATTTACCCCCAGCATATAATCATAAGTATATGATTGTTTAAAACGCCACCAGTCATTACTATCCATGTAAATCAATGCGCCATCCGCTCCCATAACACGCCCATTGTCTTTTCCGCGTATACCCTCGATATCCTCGCATTTTGAAAAGCTCACAGTCGGATTAGGACACTCCGGACGAATTTGAAAGTCACATACAAAAACCAAGCCAAGCCATCCAAACTCGTTATCCCGTGTGAGTAGTTCCAATTCATCCTCAGTAATGTCCTTAGGTAATGAAAATGGTTCGCCGGATGGAAATTTACGTAATATTTGCTGTGATGGGTGTGCTGATTTTAAATCATAACTATTACAATTATAATAAACCTGCCCCGCGCGCCATCTAGTGCCGTGAGTATCACCGCCTGCCATACATTTATAGGCTAGTTTAAGTTGCTCCTTATTTAAAACCAAATCACGCATTTTTGCTATCGTATGCCCGCCGCGCTCTGCCCTAAGCTTTTCATTTACAGCTTCAATTACCATGCCTGTATTAGTAAGCGGTATAGTCGCAGCATTATAGCCATGCTCTTGCTTCAACCTTTCAATCGCCTCATATAACCCCTGTACATCATTAACCATATAGTCAAATTCTTGATTTGTAACCTCAGTGTCGGGAGTTCTATAAACAGAGTAATCAAGATCACCTTTTAATTTTTCATGCTTACAGCCTTTTGTAGCTTTTTCCAACGACTTCTGAAATAATTTTAAACTGTCTCTAAACTCAATTCCATTGTTATATCTAATCGTGAGCGGTTTCCTTGGTTTCGTAAACAATGATTCAGGTTGTCCCCATTTTGACGCGAAAAGCTGTGTCAAATAAAAATGCTCATATCCAAGATTATGTACATAAATCACAAGCCGTCTGGATGATGATAAATTATAAAAATCAGTAACGCTATCAAAAATTTTAAGTATATCCTCAAAATATCTTACAACAACGTTTACCCCGGCAATATCCAGCTGGAATGAATACGCGAAACCATCAATATCTGTATTTGTAGTCTCGATATCAAAACAAGCCGTATAATTTATATATTCAGTTTTTGATCTACGTTTTTTTACGCATATATATGTAGATGGAATACGCTCAATAAATTCATGCGGCGTTTCACTTACTTGTAAATCCTGAGATATACGCATTTTACCGTCTCTCTTTTAAATATTCTAATAAAATTCTGCCTCTGTCTTTTGGTGCGGCACGGTTGCGCTCGACTATTTTTTCCAATAAATTTAAAGTGCCGCCAGTTATCGCCTGATAAATCACATTGCTCGAGAACAATGATTCAAATGATTCAGTAAAAGCCTTTTCAATGTCTCTTATAAATTCATCCATTGTGCCTTGATATCCAGCTCTTACGGCCTTTGCATACCTTAATTCATCTGCCGCATTTTGTCCCTGTATAGTAGATGATTTGGCAGAAATAAAATCTCTCAAAGAAACATATTCGCGCCGTAACTGCTGTATTGTAAGAGATTTGGGATTTTCTTTAAATCTCTTACGATCCCCGAGATTCCGCATAGCCATAGCGTAAGCACCTTTTGTGCGGCCTTTACGCTCTAAACGTAAAAGCCGCGAATTTGCAGTTTTGGCCGCCCTACGGACGGCTTTTTCTAATGTTTCACGTGAAACATTTCTAGGGTCACCTATATCGTATTGCGACCAGCTTACTACTGGAATATATGCCAATTATCTCACCTCACAGATTGCATATCGCGCACACTCATAATATAGTGTATGACTTGGAGTGTCGATAACCACATAACAAGGGAGTTTCCAGCGCAACCCCAATTCCTCACCACTTGCTACTCCACGGATAGTTGCGTTTTGGATGATTGTAACCGCTTGACGGTTATCTCTACTTTGTACAATTACTTTTGACATTTTTTTCTCCTTTAATCTCTACTATGATAATTTTTTCAGCAGCCCTTCTAATACCTATTTTGCCATGTATAATATAGTCGGTATAAGTAGATATATCATATTCACCACTCAGACAATTTATCTTATCGCGAATATCCTTACATGATAAGTTTGCATATTCCGATTCACCTAATTTTGATTTAATTCTTAAAATCATTTTCGCTTACCTCTCATTTTCTAAAATTAAGCGTTGGCATAAACCCAGGCGTAGCCGGAAACCTTAGCGTTGCCTAAAACCTTAGCGTTGCCTAAAACCTTAGCGTTATCGAAAACCTCAGCGTTGCCTAAAACCTTAGCGTTGCCTAAAACCTTAGCGTTATCGAAAACCCAAGCGTTGCCATCTTGTGATAAGTTTTCATATGATTCAATCCATCCACCAAGCTCCCCTTCATGCACATCTCCAAACGTTTTACACGCTATAATACGATATAAAATTTTACCCCTAAACCCCGTTGTCTCTCCTGTTAATTTATACTTATTCATTCTTTTACACCTCAATTCCAAGTCATCATTAGTTATTAATCTCATTTCTTATTACCTCTCTTTTTCATTTTTTCATTTTTTCATTTTAGAACTACATTATACAAACCAATTATGAACAGAATATGAATAGAATAAAAACATATTGTTAACATTTCATGTTCGCCATAGACAGGCATATG
>ERZ894180.1621-NODE-1621-length-13030-cov-9.097958_pt1 | contig 13030 bp, 14 predicted proteins | sample MGYA00380278_ERZ894180 | MGnify/ENA primary metagenome ERZ894180 (study PRJEB32331, sample SAMN06328450) | human gut metagenome | biome: human gut microbiome; feature: stool | host: Homo sapiens | collected 2013-02-24 ...
GCGACTGCCGGAGGATGAAAAATGGCTGGCAGGTACGCTCAGCAGCGGCTATACGCTGGAGGAGATCCCGGTTCTCTTCTGCTGCGAAAAAGAGGAACTGGCGCAGATCCACAACCGGCTGCAGAGGAGTATGATGGAGTATTTGAAGATTTGACCGCGCAATACAAGAAGATACCCACAAAGAACGTGGCGTGCCTGCTGGAACTCGGATCCGGAAAAGCAACTGCCGTCTGTGGAGGATGCCCAGGATCAGATGACAAGCTGTCCACGTAAAGGCAGAAACAAAAGGAAAGGACACAGCCTTGCGTCGTGTCCTTTCCTTTTTTACTCACGTCTCCTGTATGAAGGGCGACTCGAATTAGACCGCGTCCCACACGATGATAAAGAGATTTCTACTCACGTCCTTACGAGAGGGGCGACACGCATACTTGGATTTTGAACAGCCAGCAGCCCGCATTTCTACTCACGACCCTGTGAGAGGGGCGATATGATGAACAGAACGGATGCAATTGCCGTATTGGTATTTCTACTCACGCCCCTGCGAGGGGGCGACGCGCAAGCGAGGCTGTCACCAACATTAATGCAGCATTTCTACTCACACCCCGCGTGAGGGGCAACGTTTTCCCAAGGACACCGAGCTGTACCGGGTAATATTTCTACTCACGCCCCTGGGGGAGGGGCGACGCGCAGCGGATGGCAAAATCGCGCTGGACAACGTATTTCTACTCACGCCCCTACTCAAGAACCTTTCGGTGCCCTTTCTTGCTGGTGGAACCAGTCTTCATCTGCGGGAAGCGCGTCCCAGACTACCGGTTCAAAGGCGCTGGGCTTGAAGCCGATCTGCACGCCCTTGGGAACCTTGTCCAGAGAGACAGATGCATCATAGTCACGATAGCTTCGGGGATAGGAGATGGAAGCCTTTTTGGAGACCTTGACCAGATCAAAGAGCTTGTGGGCAGGGGCGCAGCCCAGCTTGGCCTGACGCGTCCGCTGCACGGCGTCGGTATCCGTTCCGACATGCTTGAAAATAATCAGCGGAGAGACGACGGCCATTTCGCCCTTACTGGCGGAGTGGTCATGCTCGTACATGTTCAGGATAGCCTCAAACAGGACGTTCAAATCCTCGTCATCAAACCCGGTCTCTTCCGCGAGGTTGGCGCTGACGAAGCCACGAACCTCGTACAGGCCGAACGGGATGATCTGCTTGCGGCCCATCGTGTGGAGCTTGTCCTCCGACTGCTCCTGCTCCCATGCCGCGTAGTCCTCTACTGTAGCACCATTCTTTACTTTGTCGGCAACCGCCATACGGGTGATGGAAATGTCCAACGGAAGGACAGCATCCAGACTTTTTCCATAGGTGATCTGCACAGGGCCGCGCACCTGCCCCGCGTTGGGGCCTGTGGACATGACTGCGCCGAAGGTGCGGACATCGTAGAACAGCTCACATGCCTTCTTTCTGCCTGCGTAAACGGCTTCCTTCGCCTTTGCGCATTCTTCGACACCGGCCGCCCGCTTGGCTTCCGCGATATGGCGGTTGATGTTGGTTGCCTGCTGGACGATGATATTCATGCCGGGTTCGCCCCGGTGGGCCAGCTCCACATAATTTCGGATACGGCGCTTGGTCGCGCCGTCGGTGATAAAGCCCTGCATGGTCTGCGGATCGATCCGGGGCATATTGCCCATGTCGGGATCGCCGTTTGGGTTTGCATTCGTGCATGCGACATAGTACATGAATTCGTATCGGTTCTGAATTGCCATAAGATCCCTCTCCTCTTACTCTTCTGCCGCACCGGCCCTTTCTCTGGCAGCGGCAATATTCCTGTTTCTCTCCTGATTAAGCCTTGCGCCCATCTGATAGTAGCCCAGCGCAAAGTAGGACTGCTGCTCCAGATTCAAGGTAGCGGGAATGGACGTTCCCAGCGCGACAGAAATTTCCTGCAGCTTCTCGCGGTATTGATCGGCAAGCCATCCGTTTTTGATCTTTTCCAGATGGTGATTCGAACGGCTGCTGAGCTGGCCGATGACCAGAGCAGGCATCTGGATAGCAGAAGCATAGTAGCGCTCCACAATACCGGTATTGACACCCGGCATGGCCGTTCTCTGGATCGCCGCATAAACGGCCATCAACCCACCGCAGTGATAGGCGGCATTGCGAAGGTTCAGATCGTATTCCTCCAAGATTTGTCCCTCCTGATGATAGATTCGATTTTTCCGAAGCAGCCAGACCTTCAGCCATTGGCAGGCCAGACTGTTTGGCAGGGCACTTTGTGTGCTGCTGTCGTCGTTTAACAGCAGTTCCGAGCGAATATAGGCCAGTGCTTTTGCCGCAATGGCATCCGGCAGGTACCCGCCGGACAGGATCGCCTGCACAACCGCTGGGGTGATCCCAGCCAGCTCCTTTGACAGCCGTTCAAACGGCCGGCTGTCGCTTTTCTGGAATTTTAAAAGACGAAGCAGGCGCGCACTCAGCTTCACAGATCTGATGGTTCCGGTGCCGCCCTGATTGGTCAGCGCCAGATCGTCATACCATTGCGCCAGATTCCGGCGTAGATCGGTGTAACTGCCCCGGTCATATCTGCGGATCATGACGCGGCTGTTTGCACCGGACAGCAGAAGAATATAGTAGGATACGTTGCCCAAATCGGGAACGGGCTGCCCGGAATAGACGCTTTCCGGAATCCGGTTTGCCTGATTTCGTGCTGTCAGCACATTGACGGAGACTTCCGGTTCTGTTTCCTCGTCCGTTTCGTCCTCCGGCAGATCATAACCAAAGTCCACGGCATAAAGCGGATCGTCCTCCTGCGGAACCTCGCGGTCAAACCAGTGGACAAATTTCATTCCTGCAAGAATTGGCGCATCCTTCAAAAGATCATCCATCGCGGCCTTCACGACGCCGAAAGCCTCTTCCGAAACAGGCGCGTTGACTGCTTTTTTCTGGTTATAGGAGCAGAACGCCGTCTTGTCAAAGCAGATCAGCGCGTCCCCTCTGCCGTGTCCGCCGACGACTCGCAGGCCCTGTATCGGGGTGGTGGTCGTCATGGGGATCGTCGGTTCTCCGGTGATCAGGCACAGTGCAGATAGGCGTTTGTCCGCCGCAGAAAACTGCTTTCGGTAGACCTGCCACCATGCGCGGATCTTTTCCGATTGCAGGATGGACTGACCGTTGACCCGGAACGAGATCCGGTCTCCCGGTTTGATTTTGGCCCGATCCAGCTCTGCGCGAACCGCCGCCACAATTTCAGGCGTTTCCAGTGCATGGACGCAGACCTTCAGCAGCGATTCTTTCTCTGCTGCGCTGCGAAGTGCTTCCAGAAAGAATGTGCTTTTGCTTCCGGGCTCCTCGGGAATGACAACAGACCGCTTCTCCGCAAGAACATTGCTCTTATCCTTGCCATTGGCCAGACTGCCGATATCCGGACAGGGAACGAGCTCATCTTCACCCAGATAGATGCTGACGCGGTCGTCGTTTTCAGAGAGAGAAACATATGCTTTCACGGTTTTCCCCGTAAATCCCGGAGGCAAAGCCAACTGGTGGCGCACCCCATAGTCATATAGTGCTTTCAGCATAGGCTTTCCCCCTTCAGAACCTCCGGACTGTCATAGGGCGGGATCAGAATAACGCCATTTTCCATGACTGCGTGGAACAGAGACATTTTGATCTTCGTCTTTTTTGTGACCTCCACATCATCCGGCGCAAACAGGTCATAGACCATCAGCCCCGCATCCATCGACTGCTGGATAGGCTGACGCATCCCGTCGCTCTCTTCAAAATAACAGACAAATTCGCGCATTCCAAGTTCTGGCTGGTGAAAACACTTTCCGTTCCTGATGCGCCGCAGCGCCTGCTCATACAGCTGGATCTCTTTTCCTGCAAAAGCCGTACGTGGAATGATAGACGCCGCGATCCGATAGCGGACATCCTGCAGTGCCGTTGTCTGCCGCTGCGTTCGTTCCTCCTCGGTGGAGATCTGCTCCGAGCTGACAGTATATTTGATCTCGTTGCGCTTGAAGCTGATATAGCGGATGGGGTTCAATACCTCAATGCGGTTGATCTGCCAGCGGAACTCCTTCGGTTTCATATAAATTGCCGATAGAATCCCTCTGGCGGCAGATGGGGTTGGGAATGGGTAGGTCAACCGTTCAACTTTGGCATACGGAGCATTGAATGCAGCAAAATCGCCCCAAACCTCGATTGTGATTTCTTTCAAATACGCTTCACCTCCGTAATTTGTTCGTCCCGATTCGGTTTGCGAATAGAACCTCCATTGCATCTTCCTGTTAGAATAATGCAATATCTTGCAAAATCAAGTGTGGATTATACCAGTCAATTTGTCAGGTATCCACGAAAAACAGAATAGCACACCAGGTGTCCAATAACCCGGACAACCAGTGTGCTGTTTTTCAAAATATAGAATCAAATCGCTCTTCCTGCGGAAAATGCAGGCCCAACTGCTCAGAATACAGGGCCTCATACTGCGGGAGCAGCAGATAGACATTGCTGTCTGAGATCTGTTCGGCAAATGACGCTCCACCTCGGCGGGCAAAAGGGATCTGCTCGGCATACATGTCCAGTTCTTTTGCAAAACAGGTCAGGGTAATCGGCACCGCCTGCTTCAGCAACGCGCCGGTGATGCCCTGCCTTCGCAGCTGCTTCGCGATCTGTTTATATAACTGTTTCTCGCCGGCGTATGGGACAATGACCTGCACTCCGGCGTTGGAGATCAGCTTGTATTGCGCCGCCGTTTCTGCGTAAGATCGGGCATTGATCGCTCTTGTCAGATCTGGTTTATCGGTCGTGCCATCAAACAGCCGCCGGTAGTATTCCCGGATGTTCTCCGGGTCATGGATGGAAAATGGCAGATGCATTTCCTGTACTGTGACCGCAGCATTGTTGTACCAGTCGTCAGGATACGGCATGCGGCTGTCCTCCGGGCGAAATACGATCACGCGCCCCATCGAATCGCAGCCGTTGCGGTTGCAGCGTCCGGCAGCCTGAATGATGGAATCCAGCGGAGCCAGCGCGCGGTACAGCGTTTCAAAATCAAGGTCTACCCCAGCCTCGATGCACTGGGTCGCCACGACCCGGCAGGGCAGCTTCTGCTTCAGCCGCTGACGGATAATCTCGATCTGCCGGCTTCGGTGCGCAGGGCACAGATCCGTGGTAAGAAAGAAAACTGTATCCTCAGGACAACGCCGTGTCAGCGCGGCCGTAATCTGCCGGGCGTGCCGGCGCAGATTGACGATGGTGCAGACCCGCGCACAGCCGGCCATTTCCTCCGCGATAACTTCGGGGGCGTTTCATTCCCAATCTGCCATTCCACACCCACTCGCTTCAGGGCTTCGAATAATTCCTTGTGCTCCGGAAGGATCTCTCTGGGCGCCCAATTCAGATCCTTTCGCGCATCAAAGTCTGGCTGTGTTGCTGTGGAGAATACCATAGTGGTGTGGTAGCGGCTGCAAAGCTCGTTCACTGCGCGGAGCGTGGTGGAAGCCAGATTCGCGGGCAGGCTCTGGGCTTCGTCAAAGACCACAACGCTGCCCGCAATGTTGTGGAGCTTTCGGCAGACGGTCGGGCGGTCGGAAAACAGAGCTTCAAAAAAACGGACAGACGTGGTGATGATGACAGGGGCGCTCCATCTGGTGGCCAGCTCCCGGGCTTCCTCCGGTAAATCGCTTTGACTATGGTCGACCAGCACGTTTGGAATGATTTTAGAATACGTATCAGCATTCTGTTCAGCCAATGTCAGAAACGGAAGGACAATGATGATCCGCTTTTTCCCATGCTTCAGGCAATGCCGCAGCGCAAAGTGCAGCAGCGCCAGCGTTTTTCCGGTTCCGGTGGGTGCCGTCAGCGTATACAATCCCTCCCGCGCATCGCCCATGTTCCCGCACTGTTCAAAAACCTGATCCCGGTATCGATTCAGGGTTTTGTCCGCGGTGGAGGCTTGCCGGATGTCTCTGCAATAGGCATACAGCTTTTCCAGAAGTATCAGCGGGTCAAAGCAGCTGTCTTCCGCATGTGCAAGGTACGCGTCATCATCATTCATGGCGGAAGCAGTGTAGTCCGCGTCCACCAGACAGGAAAACAGCAGTCTGGTATACAGCATGGATTCCAATTCGGGGGTAGGCGCTATCGGAAGCTTTGGAGGTTTGAAATCAGGAAAATCCTTTCGAAATGCGGCGTTCGCTTCTTTTAGCTGTACTATATTTTCAATCGACGGCAATTTCCCAGCGTTTCCATGAGCTTGTCTGCGTTCACCCGCAATCGCGTGCAGTTCTGCCTTTATCATATCGTAGGCCACGAGACCAGCGTGGTGCCCATTGACTGCTTCTATTACAGGGTGGCTGCCGGGCTTTCCCCTGTAGCAGCATTCCAGAAAGCAGGCGCCGCCTATGGCGTGATCGACGCCCGTCCGCGTGCCTTTTAGAACATCTTGAAACGACTCGGTATATTTCCCGAAATCATGTATCTGTCCCTCCAGTTCGGCAGGTTCTTCCAGCCCGAGCACTTCTCCATATTCCCGCGCAAGCGCAGCAACCTTTTGTAAATGCTCCTTCACCGTCTCCTGATGCCCTTGCGGATTCTCGGATTTCGCATAGTATTCCATAACTGCCTCCCCAGTTACTGGTTTTATCAATTTTATTATACCAAGCGCACCCACCCATGCCAACAGTTATTACAGAAAACTGAACAATCGCCGTTTCTCGATACCGTGCGTGAGCCCGAAGTTATGCACAAACTCCGCTTTTCGAATAATTTTGTCGAAAAGTGGAGTTCTTCGTTTCTGAAAGCCTTGAGAAATCAAGGCTTTTTCACAAGCGCGTCAAATTCCTTCGGCGTGTAGGTGTGGTTGGCCGATAGAGCAGTATTCTTTGCGCCAATGGTAAAGGGTACTGAGCGCAATGTGAAATTCCTGGCTGAGTGCGTTCAAATTGGTCCCCTGTTCATATCGGTGGATGGCTTCCCTTTTGAAGGAAAGTGTGTATTCTTTTGGCATGATCGTATCTCCTTAAATATCTGACGGTATCATCCAGAAACGTGTAGGGCTTGGATGAAAAAACCTCCATCCACAAAACGGGATGGAGGTTAGGGCTTATTCAGCTAAAATCTTGGCGATCTTTTGCTGCAAATCCGGGAAGTCCGTCACGGCCGTTTCGTAAACGTCTTCCATGCGCAGTGTCTGATACTTGTGTGCAGCAATATCCCGGAACCCGGCGATTTCTTTCCACGCCACGTCCGGATGTGACAGCCGACATTCCTCGGTCAGATTCTTTACCAGCTCACCGACGTTGATTACCGTCATGCAGACCGCACGCTTGAGCATCTCGTTATAGAGAAAATTCTGCAAACTGCTGCCGTTCAGCATGATACGCGCAACGTCCAGCTCGCTCAAAACTTTTCGGAGGATGATCTCATCTCTACGATTCATACAGCGGCACCTTTCTGTCGATCACGATCATGCTGTCCGGGGTCAATGGACCGTGGATGACATCAACATCCGTTTTCAGAATGTCTTCCAATCGATACTTGATCGCACTCAGTGTGAGCAGAGAAATGCGTGGCGATTTGAACTCTAACAAGAGATCCACATCGCTGTCCGGACGGTTCGTGCCGTTGGCATATGAACCAAACAGTTCCGCTTTTTTTATCGGGTATTCCTGCGCGGCAAGCCGCACGCCGTCTTTGATTTTCTGAATATCCAGCATGGCACAAACTCCTTCCTCAATTCTATTTCCATTATACCCAATTCGCGGATAATTTCAAGTAAAACACGTTATCGGATAACACTACAGATTTTCCACGCCAGCGACACACGGAGCAAACGGATGTTAGAGCTGGTCAACGAAACTGCTGTTGACTAGAAAAGACGTGAGAGCAGCGAAAATGATTTCAAAGGCAAAATTGAATTGCGAGTCAGCCGAACAGGGTGAACTATGAGTTCCATGACTTTCTGGTTCTCAGCAGCTAAAATACGGACAGAAACAAATTTTCAAACCAGAGGTGAAGAAATATGAATCTGAAAGAAGCATTCCGCTATCAAAATAAGCTCCAGTCTTTCCTGGACGACGCGCAGAGCATTCTCGACTGCGATTCCAATGTCACGCGGGTTGAAAATACCTATCTGCGCCATAAGGTCATGGCGGAAGCGGAGGATGAAACCGTTCTTGCCGTGCCGGAAACGGAGTATTACGAGCAAATCACGGACATTGCCCGCTTCCTCCTGTATCTGCTGGACGAGAAAGGCAAGCTGTTCGCTGCCATCCGCAAGGCAAAGTCGGAGCTGGACATCGACATGGACAGCGCGGTCAGCCTCAATGCAACGCGGCAGAGCATCGCCCGCACGTTTAAGCGGATGAATGATCTGCACAGCTCCGAGCAGACGATTTCAAACGGCGGTACCGGCTACCGGTTCAACGCCGAGGGCAATCAGATCTCCTATCGCTGCGATGTACGGCGGGTGACGACGATCAATTATGATCGCAAGGTCATCCGCGCTGCGCTCTGCAAACTGAATCAGCGGGCTGACGAGACTTCCGCCAAAATTGACCTGTGCCTTGTTACGTCGAAGGTGGACTACGCGCCGCCCTTAGATGTGAACGCCAGCTTTGCCGAAGCATTCGAGACGTACACAGAAACCGCCGGGGCATAACGCCCCGGCACAGCCCGGCTATTTTGGATGCGGCAAGCCAAGAGAATGCGGATACCGGTTCAGGTGCAGATGAACGATAACGCTGCACGCTTTTACAAAGATATTCTGGTTTGGCTCACCCTACGAGCTTCTATGGAATGAAAAAAGAAGCGTTCTGCTTCTCCATCCTCACCAGACGCTCTTACGTAAAAACCGTTTTTTCTATATCACACGCTTTCCTGCATCCAAACTGACATCTCCATATGTAAGGCAAGCAAGCCTACTCGCTGATTACGAGATCAATCACGATCAAATTCGGATCTTTCCGTGCGCCAAGCTGAATGTGTGACTTGTCACGCAGTAAGCCGCGCGAACGGAGCAAATGGTGGAAGCTGCATCGGACGCTTGCCGTATCCAAAATAGCCGGGGAGAAAACGATGTGAGCAGCAGGTCTCGGCCTGCTGCTCACTGACGATATGCAGTTTTATAACAGGAACCAGAATCTGATCCATCGGAACCTCAAAGAGCGCTCCGAGCGCGTAGAGATTGTCCACCGTGGGCAGGCTCTCGCCCTTCTGCCACTTGTAGATCGCGCGTGGTTCTTCAAAGCCGAAGTAGCTTTGCAGCGCCCGGACGGTCAGGCCGCGCTCCATACGCAGACGGCGGATGTTGTTTCCCGTTGCGACAGGGTCGATCACGGGGAATGTCTTCAAGTCCATTTTGCTTGCCTCCTTTAAGATCGTGATATTACAAAATATCAGAGATGGCAGCCAGCCGCAAGATAAAACCGCACTTTGTAATTCAAATGTAAAAATTGAGGAGACAAAATATGACCAATACAGTACCGCTGAAGAAGCAGAACAAACGGGCACAGAAGGAATATCACAGCAAAAAACGCGGGAGCTGGTACGGGATATCGCCTGTGACGCGCAGCGTACCGAATGGGAGAGCTTATGATCGAAAGCAAATTAAGAGAGAAGATCGACGAGCTCATGGAGAATGAATCATCTGATACACATCTGGGAAGCAATGTGTACTATAATAAAAGGTAAGTATCTATCTTGGTTCTACTCAGACCCTTGCGATTTCAAGCGATTTTAAGTTGGGGGATCTAAAAGGGTGCTGCTTGCCAAAAAGAAAATGCGCAGGGACACGGAGGCGACCCTGCCGCCGGAGTACTCCCGTACGCCCGATTTATCTGCTGATCTATAATGTTCTGACAACACAAAAAGAGGCGCCATCCAAACGGATGGCTTTTCTTTTTGGCATCCGGCTCCCGCAGCGCCCCCTGCCGGTCACGATTTTTTGATCGCTATTCTTCCGAAAGTGTGGTAATTTATTTGTGCTGCGAAGAAGGAGGCGGAACACCATGATCTATGTCATGTCTGATATCCATGGGCAGAAGCGGCGGTTTGATTCTGTCATGAGGCAGATCGGCCTGCGGGCTGAGGACACGCTCTATGTCCTTGGCGATGTGATAGACCGAAACCCCGACGGCATCGGGATCCTCCGCCGGATCATGGCGATGCCAAATGCCAACATGCTTCTGGGCAACCACGAACTCATGATGATGAACGCGCTTTATTACCCTCCCCCATCGGATGAGGACTGCCCGGGATCCTACTATGAACGCAAACAGGCTCTGTGGTATCGAAACGGAGGCCAGGCCACGCACGACCATCTGAAGCGCATAAGGAAAACCATCCGGCAGGAGATCTTCGAATACCTGGACAAGCTGCCGCTCAACGTAGAGCTGGCGGTAAACGGCAGGCCATACATCCTGACGCACGCGGCCCCCGCAGACTTGTACGAGGGGTACAGCGGCAAATACAAATGTGCGCGGGATTTCGCTGTCTGGATGCGATTTGAGAAATTTCCGGTTCTGGAGGGCCGGACCGTCATCTTCGGTCACACGCCGACCCACCATTTCCAATCCGACGATCCCATGGCAGTATGGGATGCGCCCGGCTGGATCGGGATCGACTGCGGCTGTATGCTCCCCGAAACGGGCGATCCTCGCTCAGGCCTCCGCGGCCGACTGGCGTGCCTCCGCCTGGATGACATGCGGGTCTTCTATTCCGAGGAACCGCAATACGGTGATCCTGAAGAAGCGGAAAATCAGCGCAGCGGATGCGCGCGGAAGCATACATAGATGTGTCCTCTTGATACAAACGCCCATCATCCCGCCGGATGGTGGGCGTTCTTTTCGCTCCTCCCCGGTCCGCCTCCCTGATCCTTGTTGCCCTTGTACAACAGTTTACGGAAAATGCGGTGGAATCTTATCGGAATTACCGATTGCGGAACGTGGCAAAATCGTGTAGCATATTAGCGTGATAAATCGGTAATTCAATAAAGCGTCACGTGCAGGAAGCTCTCAGGCTTCCCGGCCGCTGCGGACCGTTCCGCTTGCAAGCCGGACAGAAAGGAGAAACCAACATGAAATCTCTCACCAAACGGGCCCTGTGCCTCTGTCTTTCCCTGATCCTCGTATTTGGTCTTGCCGCCTGCAGCGCAGCGGGCGGCAAAAAAGCGGAGCGGCTGTCTCTCGATGCCCGCCCCGACGCGCCCAGCGAGATCCCGGAGGGGCTCGACATCGACTGGAACGCGCGCTACACCTTCGCAGAGCTGGAAGCGCAGCTCTCCCAAATGGCCGAACAGTATCCCGACATCACCGACCTCTATTCCATCGGCACCACCTGGCAGGAGCGCGATCTCTGGTGCCTGGAGATCACCAACAAGGCGATCCCGGCCGAGGAGAAAACAGGGATCGGCGTCTTCGCCAACATCCACGGCGGCGAGCGCGAAAGCGCCTCCTCTGCCATGTACACCGCCTGGTGGCTGACGCTCTGCTCTGGTGACGCCTATGTCAAGGGTCTGCTCGACGCCTACACGATCTATGTCATCCCGGTCATCAACCCGGACGGCTATGAGCAGTCCTTCGTCGTCAACACCCGCCCGAACCTGCGCCCGCAGGACGCAAACGGCAACAACATCCCCTTCAGCGATCCCTACACGGACATCGACGGCGACGGCTTCATCGCCACGCTCTATCGCGGCAAGGCGGACGACACGCCGTCGCGGGACCTCCCCGTCTTCGGCATGGAGAGCCCGGACTGGGATGAAAACGGCGTGCTCGGCGACGATCCGCGCACCAGCGGGATCGACATGAACCGCACCTTCGATTACCAGTGGAACCGGTATGACATCGAGACGAAGGACAGCCAGCAGGTCGGCAATGTGAACTGGACCACCGCCGGCACCGCCCCCGCCACCGAGCCGGAGATCCAGGCGCTGCAGCGGTTTTTGTACACGCACGACATCGACGCCCTCGTCTCGCTGCACACCGGCATCCAGTCCGTCCTCTACCCGTGGTGCTATCGCGCCTACGACGCGGAAAACCCCGACGACGCCGAGATCCCGTTCATGAAGCAGACCGCCGCCCAGATGGCGCAGGCCTTCCAGGACTACACCGGCCGCGGATTTTACAGCATGAGTTCCAATGAGGATTACCCCACCGCCGCCGAACTGATCGACTATGCGTACGGCCGCTACAATATCCACGCCTACACGATCGAGGTCTACAGCCCCGGCAAGTCGGAGAACGGCGACATCAGCAGCTGCAAGTGGGAAAACACCATGCCCGAAGCGAAGTGGGTCTTCTACTCCCGCGACGAGATCCGGGACACGCTCGGTCTGGACCCGGACGCCATCACCGATAAGGACGGCGTGGGGCTTGCCGCCGACGAGGGACTGTGGTTCTATACCAGCCCGACCAACCAGATGGTCAGCCGCGCGCCCGAAGAGCAGGACGTCATGGTCCGCGGCTGCCGCGACGCCATCCTGACCATGCTGGAAAGCGAGCCCAGCGGAGCCGGCTATCAGAACCCGGGCTTTTACAAGTAACGCTCCACAGAAACGATAACAAGAACGCCATCCACCCGGATGGCGTTCTTTTTCTATGCATGCGTTTATCCCATCCCCTGCAGGACGGCTGCGGCGCGGTCGGGGTAGTCGGTGATCAGGGCGTCGGCGCCGACGCTGGCGAGGTAGGCGAGGTCAGCTTCGTCATTCACGGTCCAGTACTGCATGGCAAGGTCATGCGCATGGGCGAAGTTGATGATGGTCGTCGTTCCCAGATTCAGGCCATAGCTCTCTCTTGCGTCGCCGAAGGGCAGCTGGAGCACGTCGTAGGAGCAGGTGAAATCCTTTTTGCCGGTCAGGGCGGCAAAATAGAACTGCACGACCTCCTCCGGGCTGGCGCTGCGGTGGGTGTCGGGGTAGTTGGCCGTGATGTAGGCCGCGACCTCGTCGCGGAAGCTGCCGATGATGACCCGGTCGAGCAATCCCCGCTCTTTCAGCGTCGCGTACAGCTGATCCGCCGCGGCCAGACCGGTCTCGCC